>Ga0118677_10006642_pt1 | contig 19475 bp, 18 predicted proteins | sample AliMusrvi5mmetaG_FD_86154 | JGI IMG/M metagenome (GOLD analysis project Ga0118677, IMG submission 86154)
CCCCGGAGCCGCCAGCGCAACTATCATGGCGATTGTAAACAAGTGCCTCAGACGCGCCCCCGCCGCAATCAACATCGCATAGAGCGTCAGCGGAAAAAGCAACGCTGTGCCCAGGTCCGGTTCCTTCATGATCAGCAGCATCGGCACCCCGGCGAGCAGAAAACTCCACCCCATGCGCGGCCGTCCCTCGAATTTGTCGGCCGGCGGCGCCATCAGGCACGTCCCGGCCAGAATCACCGCGATCTTCCCGAGTTCCGACGGCTGCACGCCCACGCCGAAGAGCATCAGCCACCGCCTGGCCCCATAAATTCGTGTACCGAAGAACAACACGGCCACGAGCAGGATGAGCGCCATCGCATAAAACCCCCACGACACGTCCCTCAGATGCCGGTAGTCCATCAGCGCCGTGACCGTGTAGCAAAGCAACCCCGCGCCTGCCCAAACGAGTTGCTGCCGCCACAGGTCCACGGTGGAGTCTTCACGCGCGTGCGTGGCGCTGGAAATAAACAGCACGCCGATGGCGATCAACAGGAGGACGGCCAGGTTCATCACCCAGTTCATCCGGTGCAGCAGGGCCACATTCTCGCGGAATCCGCTCATCCGCCCGCGCCCTCCCCGTGGAAGATGCCGTCCATGAGCACCCGCATCCGCGGGGCGACCGTCAGCCCGCCCGACACCGCCTCGTCCACCACCATGGCCACGGCGTAGCGCGGTTGGTCGAACGGCGCGAAGATCAGCATCCACCCGTGCTTGTTGCCCGATCCTTTTTCGCCGAACTCCGCCGTCCCCGTCTTGCCGGCCATCTCAATGCCCTCGATGCAAGCCCGACGGCCCGTGCCCGTCGGTGCCATGACCACATCGTGCATGCCGCCCCGTACGGCGCGCAATGCCGCGGCCGGCCATCCCATCTGGCGGACGACGACCGGCGGCACGTTGGTCTGGAACGGCCCGCCGCCGTCATCCACGCTCAGCACCAGCCGCGGCCGGTAGAGCGTGCCGCCATTCGCGAGCGTCGCCGCCACGCAGGCCATCTGGAGCGGCGTCACGGTGAGGGCGCCCTGCCCGATCGACACGTTGCAGGTGTCGCCGAAACGCCACCCCTCGTGCAAGACCTTGCGCTTCCAGGCGTCGCCCGGCACGAGGCCATGGGCTTCGTGATCGAGCGCAATGCCGGTCTTGCTGCCCAGGCCGGCGCGAATCGCCATGGCTTCAATCCCGTCATAACCGCACAGCGTCCCGATGGAGGCGAAGTAGACGTTGCATGATTGCTCGAGCCCCCGGCGCATGTTCACGATGCCGTGCCCCTGCAGGTTCCAGCAGCCCAGCCGGAATCCGTTGCGTTCGAAATGACCGGTGCAGTCAAACGTCATCTCGGGATTGACGCGCCCGGATTCGAGCGCCGCCAGGGCCACCAGGGGCTTGAAAACGCTGCCGGGCGCATACACCTCAGCCGTGGCCCGGTTCAGCAGCGGCTTGGCCGGGTCATTGTTAGCCTGATCCCACATGGCCGAGGTCAACACCGGCACGAACCGGTTCGGATTCACGGTAGGCGCACTAGCCAGCGCCAGCACGTCGCCGTTGCGCGGATCCAGCACGACCACGGCGCCAGCCGTATCTTTGAGGGCGACTTCGGCCAGCGATTGGATGCGCGCGTCCAGGGCGAGCATCACGGTGGCGCCCGGCCGCGGTTCGCGCTCGACACTCTCGGCATGCTTGTAGCCGGAGGCATCGATGCGCACGAGCCGGCCGCCGGCTTCCCCGGCCAGCGCGGTGTTGAAGACGCGCTCGATCCCGACCTTTCCTTCCATCTCGGGCAGATAGAACTGATAATCGCCATCCTCGGCGTCGTCCGTGAAATCGGCCTTGCCCACGTAGCCCATCGCATGGGCAGCCAGTTCGCCTTTCGGGTAACACCGCACCGGTTCGACGTACACCTCCACGCCGTCCATTTCATGTGGATATTCGGTCAGCCGGGCCAGCGCGCCATGATCAAGGTCGCGCCAGGCGACGAGCGGCAACGGAAGGCGGAGGCGGATATGCGCCCAGATGTCATCCTCCTTAATCAACGGTTTCCGGCCGACGATCGAGGTGAGCGTGGCGAGCGACTGTTTCACCCCGGCCACGGTGTTCGTCCAGCGGCCCGGCCGCCGCATCTCCTCCAGGTAAAGCGCCAGGCAGTAGCACGGCTGGTTGTCGCCCAGGCAAACCTCGTGCCGATCCAATATCCGGCCGCGGGCGGCGGGCAGGCGGATGCGGCGCAGACTCTGACTTCTGAGGCTGCGCTCGTAGTCGTGTCCATGCAGGACCTGCAGCCAGAACAGCGCGCCGACCAACACGCAGAATGCCGCCAGCATCATGAACAGAATTGTCCGGATGCGGCGCAGTTCGACGTTGATGACTTCGCCCGTTACCACGTCACTCGTCCCCCGAAGGCTCGATGCCCGCGTGCCGTTCGATCAACCCCGCCACCGCCCACACGAGCGGGGCCGCCGCCAGGCCAAGCAGGCCGCTGCCCGCCATCTTCAAGATCAGCCACCAGACCGGCACGCCGGCCATCTCCGTCCCCAGCAGCAGCATGACGTACAGGACCAGCGTCATCAGCGCCCCCAGGGCGGCGCCCACGACGGCCACCGTAAACGCGCTGTCACGGAACATGACGCCGCGCCAGTGATGCAGGACAAACGCGAATCCGGCAAAACAGAACGCCGAGTAACCCACGGGGATCAGGCTCAACGAATCCTGGATCACTCCCGCCAACACGGCCGCTGCGACCGTTGCGCCCCGGCCATGCGTGAAGGCATAGTAAACGGTCACGCCCAGCAGGAACGGGGTCTTGGCGGATGCCAGCCAGGCCGCCGCCGGGGTCAGGCTCTGCAGGACGCCCGCCACCAGTAACAAGAACGCCATCACTACGGCTGTCACGCGCTGTTCCTCATCGTCCGACCGCCACAAGCACGTACCGCAATCGCGAGAGATCGGCCGCCGGCACAACCTCCGCATGTTGATAAAGCCCGCTCTCGTCCAGATATGTGCGCTTCACATGCCCCACCACGAGCCCTGCGGGGAAGACGCCCCCCAGCCCGGAGGTCGTCACCAGTTCGCCCGGTTTGATCGTCAGATCCTTGCGCACGAAATCCACCTGGCGGGGCGACGGCGGGCAGAGGACGTCGAGATTGTGCGCGGCCTCCAAGGCGACTCCGCCTTGCATGACCCCGAACGAGCCATCCTGTTCGAAACGCACGCTGGCCCGGAAGCTGCGGTCGGTGATCAGCAACACGTCACAGGCGTTTTCCGACACTTCGGTCGTGCGCCCGGCCAGCCCGTCCGGCGTGAGAACGGGCATGTTTTCGCGAATGCCCGCCGCGCGTCCCTGGTCGAGCCGCACGGTCTGCCACCATCCGTAGCCGTCGTCGCGGGCGATGACTTCGCACGCCACCGTGGCCATGCGGGTCCGGCTGCGGAGAGCGAGCAATTTGCGCAAATCGTCGTTGTCCCGGCCCATGCTCTCCAGGCTTCGCACCTGGCCGCGGAGGGTGGCGTTCTCCTGCTCGAAGCGATCGCGTTCCTTGACGGCATCGGCAAAGCTGCCCATGGCCGAGGAAGTGCGTTGAATGCCGGACACGGCCCGCGTGGCAGCCCGTTGGTAAGTCGCCATGCCTTCGCGGCACAGGCCGCGCAGGTGGGACGAAACGGACGACGGCAGATTGAAAACGACCAGGAAAAAGGTTCCCAGTACGATCACAAAAAGATAACGACGCTCCCTCACCGAACTCCAAACCCTTTGCAGGTGCGCCGGGCACGCCGTGCGCGGACACACCAATTGCGTATGGGTGGAGGGACGGGCCATTCAGCCCGACAGGACGCGTCGTCTCGGATCAGTAACTGCGTTCGTTGGCGGCGATCTTGCGCAGGACGTTGAGCTCTGTGAGCACCACGCCCGTGCCTTCCGCCACCGCGCTGAGCGGGTCGTCGGCCCGGTGCACGGGCAGGCCCGTGTGTTCGGCGATCAACCGGTCGATCCCGCGAAGGAGCGACCCGCCGCCCGACATCACCATGCCCCGGTCCACGAGATCGGCCGACAGCTCCGGGGGACAGCGCTCAAGCGTGACCCGGATCGCGTCCAGAATGGACGACATCGGCTCCTGCAGGGCTTCACGAATCTCCTCCGACGTCACCGTCAGGGTCTTCGGCAGCCCGCAGACCAGATCGCGTCCCTTGACCTCCATGGTCATCTCCTCCTCTAGAGGATAGGCGGACCCGATCTTGATCTTGATCTCTTCGGCCGTTCGCTCACCAATCATCAAATTGTAGACCCGCTTCATGTACTGGGCGATGAACTCGTCCATCTCATCGCCGCCGACGCGGACACTGCGGCAGAACACGATGCCGGCCAGGGAAATCAACGCCACTTCCGTGGTGCCGCCCCCGATATCGACAATCATGTTCCCGGCCGGCTCCTGAACGGGCAGCCCGACGCCGATCGCCGCCGCCATCGGCTCCTCGATCAGGTACACTTCTCGTGCACCCGCGTGCATGGCCGAATCCTTGACCGCACGCTTCTCCACCTCAGTAATTCCACTGGGAACCGCAATGATCACCCGGGCCCGGAACATCCGGCGGCGATTGTGGATCTTCCGGATGAGACACCGCACCATGGCCTCGGAGAACTGGAAGTCCGCAATCACGCCGGCCTTCATCGGCCGGATGGCGATGATGCTGCCCGGGGTGCGCCCCAACATTTGCTTGGCTTCTTCCCCAACGGCCAACACGCGGCGCGTTCCGGCTTGAATGGCGACCACCGATGGTTCACGCAGAACAATGCCACGGTCCTTGACGTAAACCAGCGTGTTCGCCGTGCCGAGATCGATACCGATGTCGTCGGAGAATAACCCCAACAAGAGGTTCAACATAACAGTTCCCTTGCCATGTCCGCGCCTTACATAACCCGTTGAGGCCACGACATGATCCGTTGTACTGTGCGGGATGCCCCCTGCCCCCGTCAAGTAGCAAATGAGAAACGGACGGCTCGGTCCGCCTCGCTCGATAACAGCACTGAGGTGTGCCGGCGGGTGACGGATGACCTGATCGAACAGCAGACGTTAACTGGCCAGACGCTCCTCCAGCGCCTCGTCCGGCTGGCCGCCGTGCTCCTTCAGGATGACAGCGGCGGTCTGATCGGCAATGAGGCGGTGGAGCGACTCCGGGAAACACATCCAGGGCACGCCACGCTCGCCGAGACCGCCCTTGAACGCGAGGCGCGACGCGAGCAAGGGGCCCAACGCCGCCCCGGCGGCGGCGAAACGGCCCGAGAAAACGATACCGTCCAGCCCGCCCATGGCGGCGATTCCGGCACCGCAGGCCAGAAGTATGCGATACTCGATGACTTGCCTGGCCAACTGCATGTGGTCATCGGTTGAACCAAGGACTTCCGCCAGGGTTGCGGTCTTCCCCGTCATCCCAAGCAGTCCACTATCCCGGGTCAGCATGGCGTTGATCTGCTCCGGCCCCCACTGCTTACGCTGCGCCAACATGAGCACAATGCTGGGATCCAGATCGCCGCACGTGGTGTGGCCGGGGATGCCTTCCAACGGCGTTGCCCCACCGGTGGTCAGCAACGGCCGGCCGGCCGCCACGGCGGCGATCTCGGGATGAGGGTCGAGGCAGATGGACAGGATGCGGGCCGGCGGGCATTGTCCGCTGCGGCGACGCTCATACCGCATATGCTCACAGGCGGCCTCATGGTAGATGCCGTGGAAACCCCGGCGACGAAGGCTCAGGCTTCGCGAGGTTTCGCGATTGAGCCCATAGAGATACTCGCGGGCAGGTAACCGGGTGAAGAAGGCCGTCTCGAAGACCAGGACGACCGGTGTGTCCGGCAGAACCTCGCGGCAGCCCTGCAGCAGCGTGACGACCGCCGGTACATGCAAGGGGGCCTGCGGTCCAAGCGCCTTCAGCGACCGCGTCACGCGGCCATCGACGAGTGTCGGCCCCGTAAACTCAGAACCGCCAAACGCCACGCGGATACCGATCGCCTCAGGCGCGTCGGGACAAACCTTCCGGGCGCTGGCAAGCGTCTTGTGCAACAGGGGCATCAGCGCTTTCAACTCGGTCTTCGCCTCCCCCTGCCCCGAATCGTGCGCCACGTGCACGGGTCCACCCTGACCCGACGTGAAGAACGCCGAATCAAGGGCGTGCCGACCTGGATCGAGAACCAGAACCTTCATGCCGCAACTCCTTTTTCAGCCAAGCCGGCGACCCGGCTGACGACGCTGTAACTGTGTCGGGCGATGGCCAGTTCTTCATTGGTTTGAATGACGAGAATGCGCACCTGACTCCCGGGCGTAGCGATATCCGCAGGCAGAGAATCGGAGTGCGCATTTCGTTCGGCATCCAGGCTCACGCCGAACGCCTGCATATCGGCGCACATTGCCCAACGCACGACCGGCACGGTCTCCCCGACCGTGTCCGTGAAAATGATTGCCTGGGGCTGGCCCGCGACCGCCAGATAGGCGCCCAGGTACTTGCGCAGCCGCCAGAGGTACACCTGAGCCGTCATGTTGAGACGGGATTGCCTGCTCCCGCGCGTCGTGAGCTCGCTCAACGCGTCCCGAATATCGGCGGAGCTTCCCGACAACCCCAAAACACCGCTATGCTCGTTGAGCGCCTTTTCGACCGCACGGCCATTGCCTTCGGACAGCGCCAGCAGCCGCAGGGCCACGGCGGGATCCAGATCACCGCAGCGGGTGCTCATGATCAGCCCCTGGAGCGGCGAATAGCCCATGGTGTTGTCCACCGATTGTCCACCCACGACCGCGCACAGGCTGGCCCCGCCGCTGCCGAGGTGGCAACTTACGGCATTGAACGTCTCCAACGAACGATTCAGGTACTTCGCCGCCTCGGCGACGACATAGCGATGGCTGATGCCGTGAAAGCCGTATTTCCGGATGCCGAGTTCGGCGACAATCGGGCGCGGTAACGCGTACGTGCGGGCATGGTCGGGAATCGTCGCATGGAAAGCGGTATCGAACACCGCCACCTGCGGCAAGCCCGGGTAGTGCCGCCGGCACGCCTTGAGCAGATTCACCGCCGGCGGATTATGCAGCGGCGCCAGCCCGTTGACCGTCTCCAATACCGCGACCACGTCGTCGTCCACCAACGTGTGCTCGTGGAACTGCGCCCCGCCATGCACGACGCGGTGGCCGACCGCGTCCGGCGCCACGCCGGGCTTCCTGGCGATCACCTTCAGGATCTGGTCGAAGGCTGCGGCGTGATTGGGCATATCGACCAACAACGTCTCCGGCTCCCCTCCGTGCGTCCGATAGATGACGCGCGAGGGCTCGGCCGTGGGTGGTCCCACCCGCTGCGCTTCGCCGCTGGCCAGTTCCGTCTCCTCCGGCATCGCGATTAGCCGGTACTTCAGAGAGGAACTGCCACAATTCAAAACAAGGATATTCATGCCTCTGCCTTTCGCTGCGGGCGCGGTCAAATGTCGTCCGACGTCCAGCCAAAGATCGGCACGCCAACCAAGCCATGGACGATGGCGGCGGTGCCGTAAACGGCCTCGACGATCTTCTGGACTTCGACTCGCTCGTTGGCGGCGTGCGCCATGGTCTCCAGACCCGGCCCATAGCCAATGGTCGGAATTTGGAAGTCATGCGTCAGCACGCTGCCCGCCGTCCCCATGCCCATCCGGCCCAAGGTCCATTTGCCGGGCTGCACGACGCAGTCCGCCGCCGCGAGCGCCTGGCGCGTTCGTTCGATCAAGGGGCTGAAGGGATCGGTCGACCAACTGTGCGTCACGCGGCGGACGCTCGTCGTCCGGCCGTTATAGAGCGTCTGATGCTCCTCCCGGACAGCCACACCAACCGCTACCGCACTGGCGCTGCACGATTGCACGGCGTCATGCCTGATCTGGCTCAGGACGGACTCGACTTTGTCTGTGGGCCCGATCTTCCGGTCCATCCGGATCGTGGCGCGCCGGAAGCCGTGCCCATTCTCGAAATAGGGCCGATGCAGGGCGACGGTATCCGACTGGCCTTCGGCGCGGTTCGAGTAATCGTTGAAGACCGACTGCGTGGCATCATCCACGCAAAACGGGTTGGTCCCTTCCACCTTGATGTTCACCTCTATCCAGCCGTCGTGGCCATAATACAGGCCCAAACCGGTCGGCTCGCCCAGGATGGCGAAACTGGGTTTCAAGTTGAGACCGGGCAGCGTGCGCTCCAGCAGGGCGCGCATGCCGATGCTGCACCCGTTTTCCTCGGCTACCGTGGCCGCGACGATCAGGTTTCCGCGCAACGGCAGCTGGCTGCGCTTCAGCAGCGCTCCGGCGTACACCTGGGCCGCCAGGCCACCTTTGCAATCCGCGGCTCCGAGCCCGTGCAAGTAGCCGCCCTCAAGATGGCCGCTGAACGGCGAATCGGTCCCCGTCCGTGATTCCTCATCCAGCGGTGCGACCGTGTCCATGTGGCAGTTCAGCAGCACCGTCGGCTCAAGTTCGCGGCCCGACAGAATGCCCACCACATTGCCCGCATCGTCCCGGATCACCTCGTCGTAGCCCAACGCCCGCATTTCCTGCTCCACCCGCGCCGCCAGTTCGTTCTCGCCCAGGCTGCGGCTCGGGATGCGAATGAGTTCCTGCGCGAAGTGGGTGACCTGATCACGCAGGCCTTCCGTTTTGCCTCTCAGTAACGTGTACATGCTGGCTCTCCTTATGGCTGTCGCCTTGTTGTTGTTCTCGCCTCTACGGTTAGCACGGGCCATGCCATTCGGGGGCGGTGCGCGCATGATGCTTGCCCGCAGCCACTTACCCGGGCGTGATTCGCTTGACGGGCCGGGCCAACCAGTTCATTATGAAATGATTGTATTTCATAATGAAAGATGTGAACGATGAAAGCAACGGATCTCAAGCTTGATGAACTGGTCCAGTTCTCCGGCGGGCACCTGGATTTCCACGGGCGGCGGCTGGTGCTCCATGACATGCGCGCCTTTGCCCATTTCCGTAAAGACCTGATGGAGATGGTCGGTCGGGACCAGATGCGGCGCATGCTGACGCGCTTCGGCTACTATTGGGGCCAGGCGGACGCCGCCGCCATGAAACGCCTCTTCGAGTGGGACAGCCTGCCGGAGTTGATCAAGGCCGGACCCCAGCTCCATACCATGCAGGGAGTGGTCAGGGCTGTGACGCGAACCCTGGAGGCCGATCCCGATTCCGGCAGATTTCACATGACGGTCGTGTGGCACAAGTCCGGCGAGGCGGCTGAGCATCTCGCCGAACTGGGCCCATCGGAGCAACCGGTCTGCTGGATGCTGGCAGGCTATGCCAGCGGCTATGCGTCGTTCTGCATGAACCGCGAAATCTACTTCGTCGAGCTCGAGTGCGTGGCGCAGGGGCACCGGGTCTGCATCGTCGAAGGCAAGGACAAGGAATCCTGGGGCAAGGACATCGCGCACCACCTTCCCTACTTCCAAGCCGAAGGCATTCGAGCCAAAGTCCTTGAACTCACGCGTCAGATCAAACAGCAGTCCCGCGAACTGGCACGGCAGCGCCAGGAACTCGACCGCCTGAAAGGCGATGGACCGGCGGCGTTCGTTGAGGTCCACAGCGAGGCCTTCCGGCGGGTCATGGAATTGGCCAACCGCGTGGCACGCTTCGACTCGTCAGTGTTGATCACCGGGGAAAGCGGTGTGGGCAAGGAAGTGCTGGCGCGATACCTCCATGCGCATTCGTTACGAGCCAAGGGGCCCTTCGTAGTGGTCAACTGCGCCGCGTTACCGGAGACCTTGCTGGAGAGCGAACTCTTCGGCCACACCAAAGGATCGTTCACGGGCGCCGTACAGGACCGGGTCGGACTGTTTGAGTCCGCACAGCAGGGTACGGTCTTTCTGGACGAGATTGGGGACATCTCGCCGGCCATGCAGCTGAAGCTCCTCCGCGTGCTGCAACAACGGGAAATCATCCGCGTTGGCGAGAACAAACCCAGAAAGGTTGATGCCCGCGTGCTGGCGGCCACGAATCGCAGACTGGCCGAAGCCATCCGCGAAGGCAAATTCCGGGAGGACCTGTTCTACCGGCTCTGCGTTTTCGAGATTGAGGTCCCGCCGTTGCGCCACCGGAAAGAGGATCTTCTGCACCTCGCGCGGCATTTCCTGTCCGAGTTCTCCGTCAAGCTGAGCATCCCGAGACTGCGGTTGGATGCAACCTGCCTTGACGTGCTCACCACGTACACCTGGCCCGGCAACGTGAGAGAACTTGAGAACGCCATCGAACACGCGGCCGTGCTGTCCAGAAACGGCCTGATCTTGCCCGAGCATTTTCCGCTGGCCCTGACCCACCCGCGACTGAGTTCAACAACCGGGGCTACGGGGACCCTGCCGTCACTGGCGGCCTTGGAGCAGGAACACATCCGCACGGTGCTGGAATCTACCGGCGGCAACCGCCGAAAGACCGCCGAGATTCTGGGCATCGGACAGGCGACGCTATGGCGCAAATTAAAGGACACCAGTCACCGGGAGTGACCCGTAGGCGGGGCGCTGTGAGATCGGCTGGCTCTTCTTTTGCGTTTGACTCACCGCCCGGCTCACGGTCTAATTCCGCCACCCCTGCGGGTGCATGCAATGAGTGGATTGACGATCACTGAAATAATCGCGTTGGTCGCGTTGCTCGGCTCCTCGGCGTTCTTCGCGAGCGCGGAGACCGCCTTGTTTTCCCTCACGCCCATGCAAATCCACCGCGTGGGACGCGGGCGGCCCAAAGCGGCGAAGCGCATCGAAGCCCTGCTCGCCTCGCCCACCGACCTCTTGTCGACCATCCTCATCGGGAACACGATCGCCAACGTCGTGGCGGCCGAACTCGGCTATCTCGTCGCCCGGGCCTGCATTCCGGCCTACGCCGAACTCGTCGCCATCCCCATCATGACCGTCGCCTTGATCCTCTTCGGCGAGGTAACCCCGAAACGGCTGGCCGTCCGGCGCCCGGAAGATCTGGCCGTGCGCTACGTGGGCATCCTCAACGCGCTGGTGCGACTCTGCAAGCCAGTGCGCCGGATGCTCGACCGCATTACACGCACCTTCCAGGAACAACTGACCCCGCACCGCACCGGCCTCACGGATCAGGAACTGCTCACCGCCGTCGACGTCAGCCACGAGGAAGGCGTCCTGAACAAAGAAGAACGCATGATGGTTGATGGCATCATCCGTTTGGAAACCCTCCACGCCCGTGACGTGATGACGCCGCGCGTTGACCTCATCGGGATCGATCTCAACACGGACCCGGCCCGCTATGCGGACACCTGCCGACAGGCCCGCTTCCGCTACCTGCCCGTCTATCGCGGCGATCTCGACCACGTCGAAGGGTTCCTCGATGTCGCCAAGTTTCTGCTGACCCCGGACCGCGACGTCAAGGCGAGCATGTATCCCCACTTCTACGTTCCGGACACGGCACCCCTCGACACGCTGCTAAACCTGTTCCAGCAGCAACAGCGCCGGCTCGCCATCGTAATCGACGAATACGGCGGCACAGCCGGGCTCATTACCCGGGGCGACATCCTCGACGAGATTGCCGAGTTCGCCGTGGAAGCCCCGGGCGAGCGCACCCTGAGCCTCGAGGCCAGTGGCGCCAACCGGTGGAGGGTCAACGGAACCGTCAGCCTGGAAGAGATCAACTACGAGTTGGACCTGTTCCTGGAAGCGGCGGGCGCCGACCGCATCGCCGGGTGGATTACCGCGCATGCCGGACGAATCCCCCGGACGGGCGACGTAATCGAAGCCCAAGGGTGCCGGGTGACCGTTCTTCAAATGCGTAAGCACCGGATCACCGTGGCGCAAATCGAGAAGGCCGCGCCGCCGGAAACAGCCGAGGAGGGCAACCCCTGATGCTGTCCTCCTTCATCCTGGTCGTCTTTTGCCTGCTGTGCATCGCATTCTTCGCGGGCATCGAGACCGGCGTCATCTCCATTCATCGGATGCGGCTGCGTCATCTCGTCGAGCAGGACGATGCGCGCGCCCGAATCCTGGAGGACTTTCTGGAGCATCCGGATCGGCTGCTGGGCACCTGCCTGACCGGCGTCAACCTGTGCACGGTAGTGGCGTCGGTGATGGCCACCGACCTCGGCCATCACCTCCTGGGCCCCTGGGGCGAGGCAATCATGGGGACCTTCATGACCTTCGTCATCCTGGTCTTCTGCGAATACCTGCCCAAATCCTGGTTCCAGAGCGAACCGCTCAAACGGTCCCGCCAGTTCGCCTTCCTGCTACGGACCGCCTCCGTCGCGCTGCGGCCCGTGGCCAATGCGCTGAACTGGGTGACGCATTGGTTCCTGCCGGCGTCGGTCACCGACCAGCCGGCCCGCCCGCTCTTCGCCACCAAGGACGAAATCGATTTCCTGGCCCGCGAAAGCGAAGAACATGGCATGCTCTCGCCCAAGCAACGCATCATGATCCGCCGCGTGCTGGACCTCTCCGCCAAAACGGCGCGCGACATCATGCGGCCGATCGCCGGCACCACCCGGGTCCGGGCAGGCGCCACGGCCGAAGAGTTTTACGAACTCGTCCGGCAATGCGGCCACGCGCGCCTGCCGGTCTTCGACGAGTCGAAGAAGACGTACATCGGCACAGCCAGTTTCTTCGATGCTGTCTCGGAGAGCCTCGACGGCCCTCAGGCCCGCTTCGACCGCGTTGTTCGTCCCCCGCTGTTCATCCCGGAGGCGACCCCCCTTGTGGAGATCTTCACGCGACTTCGCCTGGCGCGCCAGCCCATGTGCCTTGTCGTTAACGCCCAATCCGAAGTGACCGGCCTGATCGCGACGCAAGACGTCCTCGGCCAGATCGTGGGGACCCTGTGAGCCGCCCCGCACCGCTCCGGGCCGACGGCCAGCCGGCGGACGTCGATTGCGGCTGCTGCGGCCGCTTCATCGGCCCCGAGCTCACCTGCCCGTATTGCGGGGCGGATGCCGAGCGCCGGGCGCCGATCCGGTTCCTGCGCCTCCTCGCCGTGTTTCTCGCCGTCGGCGGACTCCTTGCGCTCGGGTTTCAGGCCCGGCACACGCCGTTACCGCTCGTACGCGCGGCGGATGTGCGACCGGGCATGGCCATGGCGTGCGTCCGTATGACGGGGACGGTGGCCACCACCCCGCGCACGATTGACGAACACGGCCAACCCGACTATGTCAGTTTCGATCTCGACGATGGTTCCGGTCGGGTCACCGTCACCGCCGCCCGCGACGTGGCGCGCGCGCTTGCCGGGAACGCGGCCGCCCTGCCCCACCGGGGCGACCGAGTCGACGTGCGAGGCCGGCTGGGCCTGGCCGCCGAACGCCGACCGCGCCTCTACCTGGATGATCCGTCCGACCTCCGCGTCGCCGCAGCAACCGGGGAAGCGTTCCGATGATCCCGGTCGACACGCCCCGCAGCCGCCCGCGCCCCTTGTTCACGGCGGACCAGATCCGCGCCCGAATCAATGCCATGGCCGACACGCTGGCCGCCGATCTCCCCGATGGCGAACTGCTGTGTGTGGCCCTGCTCAACGGCAGCTTCATGTTTGCCGCCGATCTCGCGCGCGCCCTTTCCGAGCGCGATGTGCATCTGGTCATCGACTTCATGACGCCGGCGAGTTATGGCGCAGGCACCGTCAGTTCGGGCGCTGTCACGCTGAGGCACGACTTATCGCTTCCCGTGGAAGGGCGGTACGTCCTGCTCCTGGATGACATCCTGGATACCGGCCTGACGCTGCAGTCGGTGTGCCGTCTCCTGAAGGAGCGCGGCGCCGCGTCCGTCCGGACCTGCGTACTCCTCGACAAGCCCGCGCGCCGCCGCGTCCCCGTGGTCGCCGATCTTGTCGGTTTTGTCATTGAAGATGTCTTTGTCGTGGGCTATGGCCTGGACTATGATGGCCACTACCGGCACCTACCCTACCTGGCCGCGCTGCCGGCCGATCTGGTGACATCCTAGCCGCTCGCCACCCCCGGCTCGCGAGGACGCTCGCCCTCCCAAAGCCCCGCAAACACCGCTATCCCAGGGAGGGCGAGCGTCCCCGCGAGCCGGCGATATGAAGATTGGGTTGCACATCCGTGCCGGATCGGCTACTTTGCCGATCAATTAGTAATGATTATATCATCGTTATACTCATTAATCACCGCGACTCTCCTGCCGCTTGCGGCGTGCGTGGCCGGCACGCTGGTGGGCGTTGTCATGGGGTGCCTGCCCGGCTTCCACATCTACACGCTCCTTGGACTCGGGCTCATCGCAGTCGGGTCACCGGTCTCCGGACCGGCAGCCGCCCTCATTCCGGCGTTCACGGTGGCCGCGGTCACGGCCTGGGCTGTAGCCGGGTCCATACCGGCGGTGCTGCTGTCGGCGCCTGACGAAAGCGCCGTGTTCACGGTGCTGCCGGGGCAGCGCTATCTCCTGCAGGGACGGGGCGTGGAAGCGATCTTCCTACTGTCGCTGGGTTCAGCCTGCGCCCTGGTGGCACTCGTGCCGCTCGCCTTGATCCTGATGCCCGTGCTACCGGGGCTACACCGCGTTCTAATGCCGCACTACCACTGGATACTCTGGACGATTATCGCGTTCATGCTGCTCTCGGAGTGGCCGCAGGGCCGCACCGCCGGGCTCGCCCCGGGTCGACGGTTATGGAGCGGCTTGCGGAACGTGATGGCCGGCCTGTCCACCTTCGTCCTCGCCGGTCTTCTCGGCATCATCCTCTTTAACCGGTCGCCGCTGCCGGTGGCCGTGGCCGCTCAGGGTCTCATGCCGGCTTTCGCCGGCCTGTTCGCGGTGCCGTGGCTGCTGCTGAACGCTATGAGCCGGGTCCGGCTGCCTGAGCAACGGCGTTCGCCGGGTGGCGTGCCCGCACCGGCCATGCTCGCGTACGGGGTGACCGCCGGAACACTGGGCGGCGCTTTTGCCGCCTTCGTGCCCGTCATCAGCGGTGGCATCGGAAGCCTGCTCGCTGGCCATGCGTTGTCGACGCGCAATGAACGGACCTTCCTCCTTGCCCAGGGCGCCTGCCGCAGCGTGTACTATTCGGGCGGGCTTCTGATGCTCTTTGTCCCGGCGCTGGGCCTGTCGCACGGTAGCGCGGCGTCCATGCTCAGGGTCGTTCACATCATGCGACCGGGCGACGGGGCAGTTGCTCTAGCCGCCGCCGGCATTGGCGCCGGTCTCGCGCTGTTGCTGGAGATGCCAGCCAACCGCGGCATGCTGCGGCTGCTCGAGCGGCACGGCTACCGCCGCGTGTCGTTGACCGCCCTGGCGCTGCTGCTCCTTCTCGTCGGGACGTTCGGCGGGCTGGCCGGCTTGGCCCTGATGCTGGTGGCCACGGGCATCGGGCTCATCCCGCCACTCTTTGGGGCTCGCCGCCTCAACGCGCTCGGCGTGGTCCTGTTGCCCATGGCCTGCGCGATGTCCGGCCTGATGCCAACGGTGATCCGCGTGCTGGGGCTCACGGCTCCGTGAAAGGGCTCACGCATCTAACCGTTGGCGTGGCGTGGGCCTCCTGTTGGCCCCAGGTGGTGACGGCTGGCGCGGCGGGCCACCCGGGACTCTTCGTGCTCGCGGCGGCGTGCGGTATTCTGCCCGACACGCTCGACTTCCGATTCCTGCGCTACTTGTATCCCTATGAAATGGAGATCATCCCCGATCCAAAGCAACCCGACCCGGGCCTTATCGCGTCGGCCATGGCCCACGCCGTGACCCGGGTCGTGGAAACAGGAAGACCGGTGCGCATTCGATTGAATACGGTGCGCGTAGGCTCCGGACTTTGGCAGCAGTACCGGCTGCGTTTCGACGTCGCCGCGCAGCAAGTGCAGGTCGACTACACCGGCGTCGTCAATACGTCGCGCGAGCCCGCCGCCGGCAGTATCGGCTCGCCGCCCTGTTCCCGCCGGGCCAAGCTGCCGTGTGCCGTGGCGCTCGACTATCGGGCCGAAACCGATATCGACATCTTCGACGGCCCAACGTTCAGGCTGGAACCCTTGCCGGATGGACGGGTTCGGGCTCGGTTCATTCCCTGGCATCGCCAATGGACACACAGCCTGGTGATCGCGGCGACGGTGGGCCTGGTCGCCGCCGCCATCGGAGGGATCATAGCCGGCGTCGTGGCAGGCGGCGCGTGGGCGCTCCACGTGATTGCCGATCAGGCAGGCTTTCTCGGCTCCAACCTCTTCTATCCCTTCACGCGCGACCGGACTCCCGGAAGGCAAATTGCTGAGGCCGACCACCCTTGGGTCAACGTCGTGATGATCTGGCTGTCCGGCTTGGTGGTCTTGGGAAATCTGGCGCGTCAGGCGGAACCACCAGGGCTTGGCGTCTCGCTTCCCGCCCTGCTGCTGCTTGGCGGCTTGCTGCCGCTCGGGACTGCCGCACTGGCAAGCCGTTGGCTCAATCGGCACGGCTAACGAACGCTGGGGTCACAATTCACTGAACGCCTCGTCCCCGTGGTTGGTGAGTCTGCTTGGGGGCGTGCAGGACAGTCAGATTGGTGCCGGCACGCGCATAGGCCCAGTCTCCGAGCCTAGTGACGTTCGTGCCGATCGTGAAGCTGGTCAGGCTGCTGCAATGGTGCAGTGCCCAGTCCCCGATCTTGACGGTACGGCTCTGGATGATGAGGTTGGTCAGGCCAGTACAGTCATAGAACGCCCAATCCCCGATCTTCGTTACGTTGCTGGCGATCGTGACACTGGTCAGGTTGGTCAAACCGTAGAAAGCCTCTTTCCCGATACTGGAGACCGGGAGGCCGTTGATGTCTTCTGGAATGACCACGACACTACCTGTGCCGGCGTAACCGGTGATGGTGATGGTGCCCCCACTGGTTGCGTACCGATACTGGGCATCGGCCGTCACCACGGTGGCCATTATCAACAGGACCGGCAACCAACGGCTCGCCATGCCACACCTGCGCACGTTCATGGGTCAGGCCTCCAGCCGTATCAGGTCGCGAAACGCCGCCAGCCGGTGCTCGATCTCGGTGCGGTTCAGGGACTGAAGCCGGTCGAGGCTGAAGGCTTCCACGCCGAACGACGCCACGACACTACCATAGGCCATGGCGCGCCGGAGCGCGGCCGGATCAAGCGTGCCGCGTTCCACGAGTGCGCCCATGAAACCGCCTGCGAAAGTGTCTCCGGCACCCGTGGGATCGATTACGCTTTCCAGCGGAAAAGCGTGCACGACCGCCGTGCCCGCCGCGGAGAACAGCATGGCGCCGTGCTCGCCTTTCTTGATGATGAGGTAATCCGGCCCCCATCCCAGAATCTTGCGGGCCGCCTTGACCAGATTGTGTTCGCCGGACAGCAGGCGCGCCTCGGAGTCGTTCAGGGTCAACAGATCGACCGACGCGACCACCTCCAACAACCGCTCCCGCGCCGTGTTGATCCACAGGTCCATCGTGTCCGCCGCCACGAATTTGGGCGCCTCCATCTGCGACAGCACGTGCAGTTGCAGGTCGGGCGCGATGTTGGCGAGGAACACGTAGGGCGCCTTGCGATACGCGGGCGGGAGTTCCGGCTTGAATGCCGCAAAGACGTTCAGTTCCGTCAGCAAGGTGCGCCGGCTGTTCATGTCGGCATCATAAACGCCCGACCATCGGAAGGTCCGCCCCGGCACCCGCTGCAAGCCCTGCAGATCGATTCCAAAGTCACGGTAGGCCTGAACGTACGGCTCCGGGAAATCCTCCCCGACCACGCCGACCATGCCGACGGGCGTAAAGAAAGAGGCGCCGGCACAGGCGAAACTGACCGACCCGCCCAGAATCTCTTCGCGCCGCTCCCACGGGGTCGCGACCGTGTCGAGGCCAATGGATCCCACAACAACCAATTCAACGGACGTCTTTTTCATGTGTGTTTCCTGCCCAGGTACTCGATCAAGGCCTCCAACGCCAGGACATAGCCGATCGGACCGAATCCCGCAATCTGGCCGATGCAGGCCGCCGCCGTCAAGCTCGTGTGCCGGAAGCCCTCCCGGGCATGCACGTTCGACAGGTGCACCTCCACGCACGGCACAGCCACGGCTTGAAGCGCATCCCGCAAGGCGACGCTGGTGTGAGTGTAAGCCGCCGGGTTGAGGATGATACCGTCAAAACGGCCCCGGCTCGCGCCGATGCGGTCGACCAGTTCACCCTCCTGGTTCGACTGATGCCACTCGATATCGACCGACCTCGCCCGGGCCTCGTCAGCCAGACGGGCCATAATCTGGGCGAGCGTCAACGCGCCGTAGATACCCGGCTCACGGGTGCCGAGCAGGTTGAGATTGGGGCCGTTGAGCACGAGAATCTTCATGTGGGGGTTTGCCTCCTCCTGCCGGCGGACGTCGTTCGTCGTCCGGTAGCGGTTTGACGTCATTCGCCTCCAAAGCCAGAATGCGTCCGTCTTCGAACCGCACCCTGACGCGCTGGGCCATGACGTCCTTATCAATCACGACCCCGCGGCCATCCGGACACTGCACGCGGGCGCCGTCCCGGGGCAGATTCTCGCCCAGTCGGCGATACTGGTCAAACTCATACCGCAGGCAGCACTTGAGCCGGCCGCACATCCCGCCGATGGTCGAGGGGTTGAGCGCGATGCGCTGTGCCTTGGCCATTTTGACGCTCACGGCTTCGAAGTTCCGCAACCAGGGCAGCAACACAACTTCCGGCCGCAGGTGCCCAAACCGCCGACGGCCCGGGCCGCATCCCGAACGCCGGTTTGCCGCAATTCGATTCGCGTCCTCAGTTCGCCCGCCAGGCTCTTGATCAACTCGCCGCACTCCAGGTTCTCATCGGCCGTGTACGCGATGTGGAGGATCGCCCGGTCGAAGCTGTAGCGGACGAACACCAGGTGCATCGGCAGCCTGAGTTCATCGATCCGCTTCAGCGTGGCTTTGAGAGCCATGCGGCCAAGCACGGCATTCTCCTTGGCCTTGGCCTGGTCGTGAAGGGTGGCGCGGCGCACGAGCACGGCTCCGGCCGGATGCGTAGCCCATTCGCCGGGCTTCTCCACGAGCTGAGCGACGCGGCCCAGCTCCGGCACGCGGTTCAACTCGACGACGCACACGTCGCCTTCATGGATGGCAATGTCGGCCTGCCCGCTGGCCGTTACGGCGCCGCCATCCTCAAGTTGTACGGACAGTAATCGGTACACGGTCGCTGATCCTTATGGGCCATTTCCCGCCGCCACTCAGCCGTTCAACTGGCCGAACGCGCCCTGAATGACGGTGTCGGCCGGCATGTTGCGATCGAACTGTCGTTGCATGCCCTCGACGATCTGCAGGTTCCGAAACGCATCGGCATGGTTGAGCGCTTCGGCCGCCCGCCGCAGTTCGGCCTCACGCTCGGGGTACCGAAGACAATCCGCCCCGCCCCCGCTTACGCACATCAAAAGGTCACGATACCATAACAAGATGCCCCGGACGACCATCGATCTCATCCCGCGGTAGCGCGCCTCAATGCGGGCCAGCAGCGTCTCGTCGCTGACCTCGTCATCGTCTGCAACCGCCGCCTTCTCGGC
>Ga0118677_10006643_pt1 | contig 19472 bp, 10 predicted proteins | sample AliMusrvi5mmetaG_FD_86154 | JGI IMG/M metagenome (GOLD analysis project Ga0118677, IMG submission 86154)
GAGTCGCTGGATCAATTGCGTGTCATAACCGGGCAGGTCCCCGGGGTGGTTTTCAGGTTCCGGTTAAATCCGGACGGGAGCTCCTGTTTTCCTTATGCCAGTGAAGCAATCGTGCAGATACTAAGGGTTACGCCGGATGAGGTTCGCGAAGATTCAGCCCCTGTTTTCAGGAATATTCATCCCGATGATTATCTGGAAATGTTCAAAAGAATGCAAAACTCGGCAAAGAACCTGACACCCTGGCAAAATGAGTTTCGGATGATCTTTGAGGATGGTACAGCTCATATCTTTTACAGTGATGCTGTCCCGCGGCGTGAAGCAAATGGATCAGTTCTTTGGCATGGATTTGTGACCGATATTTCGCAACGGAGACTTGTGGAAGAAAAATTGCATCAACTCGAAAAGCGCTATCGCACGCTTGTTGAATCTGCAAGTGTCGGTATCGTTGTTTTTCAGGAGAACAGCTTTAAGTTTGTGAATTCAAAATCGGCAGAGTTTTCAGGCTACACAGAGCAGGAATTACTTGATATTCAACCATTAGAGCTTGTTCATAACGACGACAAGGAAATTATTACAACCAATATTGCAAAACGGCTTGGTGATGAACTACCTGAAACCAGCTTCGAATTACGTATTTTGAAGAAGGATCAATCTATTTGCTGGGTTTCGCTCAATGTGGTGGATATTGATTGGGAAGGTAAAGCTGCCACTTTAAATTTCCTGACGGATATAACTGAACGCAAGAGTGCGCAAGAGAAGCTCAAAGAGGTATCAATTCGTTTGAAATTGGCCACCCGTTCAGGAGGTGTTGGTAGCTGGGATTACGATACCCTCTTGCATACTTTTCAGTGGGACGATCAGATGTTCAAAATCTACTATTTGGAAAAGCAACGATTTAGTGGGGGGTACAATAGCTGGTTAGCGCTTATTCATCCCGAGGATTGTGTACGTGTAAATACCGAATTTGAGAAGGCGCTGATGGGTCAGATGGATTTTGAAACAATATTTCGGGTTATATGTCCCGATGATTCATGCCGCCTTATACAGGCTTTAGGGGTTGTTCAGCGTGACAACAAAGGAAAGCCACTCAGGATAACCGGGACCAGCCGTGAGATCTGATCGCGCAGATTGTTGTATTTAACTTCCTTTCAGTGGTTTTCTGCTGAACATTTGCCTGCAGTTGGTGTTATTCAATTAGTAAAATAATTTGGCAAAAAGCAAGAAAATAAACAAATATTTCTGAAAAGTTTGGAGTTTAAAATAAACTTCTAACTTTGTCTTACCGCCTTTATAAACCGGAAGATAAATATTCGGATTGTCAAACCAATACTAATTTAAACATACAACTTAAATAATAATGAAAACAGAACAATCGATCTATTCTGAAGCCTCGGGTTGGGTGCAAAAGAGCAACTATAATTTGGGCAAATCAGCCCAGCTGGTTTTTTTATTTGGGAATAAGGAATTACTTAAAAAACAACAGCCAATAGATTGGATAATAGAAGCTTATCCGAATGCACAAATTGTCGGATGTTCCACTTCAGGAGAGATTTATCAGGAGTTAGTTCTGAACGATAATATTATTTCTACAGCAGTGTGGTTTGAGAATACGCAGGTTGAAATCGCAAAAGAATATATCCATGCGATGGAGGATAGTTTTGCTGTAGGGGAAAACCTGGCGGAAAAGCTCGATAAGGAATCGCTTGTTCACCTCATGATATTGTCGGAGGGTTTAAATATCAATGGAAGTGAGCTTACCAAAGGGTTGAACAGTAAACTTAAAGACAGGATTCCTGTTACCGGGGGTTTAGCGGGTGATCAGGCTGATTTTAGCGAAACGGTGATCGTGCATAACCAGGTTGGTGAAAAGAATATTGTTCTGGCCATCGGCTTTTACGGGGAGCATCTCCAGGTAGGGTACGGATCGATGGGAGGCTGGGATTCGTTTGGTGTGGACCGCGAAGTGACCAAATCGACTGGAAATATCCTCTATGAATTGGATGGACAGCCTGCCCTTGAGCTCTACAAACGGTACCTTGGAGACCATGCTGCCAATCTTCCGGCTTCTGCGTTGTTATTTCCGTTAAGTTTGCGGTTAAAAGATTCTGAAACTTCCATTGTACGCACAGTACTTGCAGTTAATGAGGTTGATGGAAGCATGGTATTTGCTGGAGATGTTCCGCAGGGAGAATATGTAAGGTTGATGAAAGCCAATACGGATCGGCTTATTGATGGTGCCAACGGTGCCGCAGAGATGTCGAAGACGAGCCTTCAAAACAGCGAGGCAGACCTTGCAATCCTGATCAGTTGTGTAGGACGGAAATTGGTCCTCAAACAACGGGTGGAGGAGGAACTTGAAATTATTCGCGAATCAATCGGAGACACTGCTGCAATTGCAGGCTTCTATTCCTATGGCGAAATAAGCCCTATCAAACCGTTTGATCAACATTGTGAACTTCATAACCAAACGATGACCATAACACTGTTTAAAGAGGTATAATTCATCCGAATTATGAAAAAGAGTCTGAACAAACTTTTGCTTCGTCAGATCAAACGGCACTTTGGTTCGATTGATCAGCTTCCTGCTGAGTTTATAGGGTTGATCGAAGATATTGATAATACGTATGAAAATTTTGAAGTTGATACCAAACTGCTTCAAAATTCAATTGAAATCAGCTCCCAGGAACTTCGTGATTCCTATCAAAAACACAAGCAGGATGCTGAAACTCAAAAGGGAACCATTAATAAAATAAAGGAGGCAATTTATGCACTTAATCCCTCAAAACATTCTGATTTTGGAGAAAGTGAAGTGTCTGGCTCCGATAGTAGTTATTTGTTCAAATCGCTGATTCAATTAATAGAGGAACGCAAACAGGCAGAGGAAGAGATTCTTAAGCTTTCAAAAGCAGTGGAACAAAACCCTGCTTCAATCGTGATTACCAATACCGATGGAGATATTGAATATGTAAATCCTAAGTTCTGTGACCTGACCGGTTACAGTAAGGAGGAGGTTATTGGGAAAAATCCGAGGATACTTAAATCTGCAACAACCCCATTCCAGGTATTTATCGAACTATGGGATACGATTCTTTCCGGAAATGAATGGCAGGGAGAGTTACAAAACACGAAGAAAAACGGTGACCTTTATTGGGAATCGGCTTTAATTTCGCCAATCATTAATGAGCATCAGCAGATCACCCATTTTATAGCTATTAAAGAGGATATTACAGCGCGTAAAAAGGCGGAGGAGGAGCGAATCAGGCAAACCGGATTAATAACCTCGTTGCTCGATTCTATTCCTGATATCATCTTTTTTAAAGATACCAATGGAGTCTACCTGGGTTGTAACCCTCCATTTTGCGAATTGGTTGGTAAATCAAAAAATGAGATTATTGGCAAAAATGATTTTGATCTTTTTGATCGGGAGGTTGCCAAAGAATTTCGATACTTCGATAATCAGATGCTTCAGGAAAACCTTCCGCGTCACAATGAGGAATGGATTACCTATCCCGATGGCCGAAGGATATTGATCGATACGTTGAAAACACCCTATTGGGCAAGCGATGGAAGTCTGATCGGAATCCTTGGAATCAGCAGGGATATTACCAAACGAAAAGAGGCAGAGGAGGCATTACAAATCAGCAGTCAGAAATGGGAAGCGATCATCTCTGCTTCACCTGACGGGATTGGTATGACTTCGATAGACGGCAGGTTGCAACTGATGTCGGAAAAACTTGCATTATTACATGGCTTTTCTGTTGAGCAAAGGGAAGATTATCTGAATAGAACCATCTTTGATTTTATCGATTCTTCTAACCATGAATTATTGATCGAAAACATTGGTAAATTGCTATCGGGTCAAAAGGGCAGCAAGATTACCGAATACCTTGCTGTGAGACAGGATAATAGCAGGTTCTTTATCGATGTTAATTCCACCATATTATACGATGCAAAGGGGATTCCTGAAAGCATACTCTTTGTAGAACGGGACATCACTGAACGAAAACTTGCAGAGGCCGCGTTGCAAACAAAAACATCACTGCTTGAAGCACAAACCAATGCCACAATTGATGGAATATTAATCATTGGGAATGATCAGAAAAGATTGCTGATCAATCAGCGTGTTATTGACCTGTTTAATGTTCCTCAGAATATCGTTGACGATGACAATGATTCATATCTCCTTTCCCATGTGATGGGTTTAACCAAGGATCCCGAAAAATTTCTGGAAAAAGTTCTTTACCTTAATGTGCATGAGAATGAGATCAGCCAGGATGTACTTGAACTTACAACAGGCAAGGTTCTTGACAGGTATTCGGCCCCTGTTTTGGGAAAGGATGGAAAAAATTACGGCAGAATCTGGACCTTTCGGGACATAACAGAGAGCAAGCAGGCAGAAGAACTGCTTCAGAATGAGCGGGCGCTGTTTCGTACAATCATCGATTTAATTCCGGATGCTGTTTATGTAAAGGATACCGAGGGGAAGAAGATCTTAGCCAATCCTAAGGAGGTTCAATTTGCGGGAAAGCAGTCGGAAGATGAAATTATTGGCAAAACGGATGACAATTTGTATCCCGAAGCCATGGCTAAGCGCGGCTTTGCTGAAGATCAGTATGTTCTGATGAGTGGAAAATCAATTTTGGATTCTGAAGGAACCTTACTTGATCCTGAGGGTAAATTGCGCTCGTTATTGGTCTCCAAAGTTCCTCTGAGGGATGTTCACGGAAAGATTACGGGTCTTATTGGCGTGACTCATGATATTAGTTTGCGCAAAAAGGCAGAAGATGATCTTAAACAAATTTCTACCCGTTTATCCCTAGCCACACGTGCTGGAGGGGTGGGGGTTTGGGACCTTGACCTGATTAGTGACTTTCTCCTGTGGGACGATCAGATGTTTTCACTTTATGGGGTAAACAGGAATTATGTTGGCCAGGCAAACGACACAAGGCTCAGAGGGATTCATCCCGATGATGCACAAGCAGTCGAGGCACAGATACAGCTTGCAATCAGTGGTGAAAAGGAATTTGATACCGAGTTTCGCGTGGTTTGGCCCGATGGCTCAATCCATAATATCAGGGCGCTGGCAACTGTTCAGCGTGATAAAGATGGCAATCCGCTGCACATCATTGGAACAAACTGGGATATTACAGAACAGAAACAAACAGAAGCCACCCTTTTAATTGCCAAACAGGAGTCGGATAGCGCCAACAGGGCCAAATCTGAATTTTTGGCCAATATGAGTCACGAAATCCGAACTCCGTTAAACGGGGTTATTGGATTTACTGATCTCCTGTTAAGAACACCACTGAATAAAGTCCAGCAGCAATATGCCAAAAATGCCAATACATCCGGGCATACCTTATTGGGAATCATCAATGATATACTCGATTTTTCAAAAATTGAGGCGGGTAAGATGGAGATTGACTGGATCAAGGCTGATATCATAGAACTTGTGGAATTGACATCTGATATTGTCAAATACCACGCTTCTCAAAAAAATATTGAACTTTTGCTGAATATTCAGCAGGATATTCCCCGTTTTGCAATAATGGATCCAACCAGGTTGAAACAAATTTTAGTAAACCTTTTGGGTAATGCGGTCAAATTCACAGAAGCGGGTGAAGTAGAGTTGAAGCTCTCCTTTATTAAAATTACAGAAACAAGAGGAGAATTTATTTTTTCTGTCCGGGATACCGGCATTGGAATAAATGCAGAGCAACAGAAGCATCTTTTCAAGGCATTTTCTCAGGCCGATAGTTCCACGACCCGGAAATTTGGCGGAACAGGGTTGGGTCTGACTATTTCAAGTATGCTTGCCGAAAAAATGGGAACCAGAATAGAAGTAATCAGTGAGCCTAATATGGGTTCAACCTTCCATTTTACACTACAGACAACTTATGAAGCAGGCGAAAAACTCGATTTTTCCAGCCTCAAATCCATGGAACGGATCCTTGTTATTGATGATAATTTTAACAACAGGATGATCCTTGAGCACACTTGCAGGAACTGGGGTATTAATTTTGTCGGCATCGAAAATGGATTGCAGGCGATTGCTGTTTTAGAGGATTCAGAACCGTTTGATGTGATCATCGTTGATTATCAAATGCCTGAAATTAATGGGATTGACACTATAAAGTTGATCAGAAACCGATTAAATCTGACTCCCGATATTCAACCGGTAATTTTGCTTCACAGTTCGTCTGATGATATTGAAATTTATGAAGAATGTAAGAAGCTTGGTGTGATATTTAATCTCACAAAGCCGGTGAAATCATCCGAATTATTGCATTATTTAAAGAATATCCGCAGTCAGCCCAATACATTGTTGTTGGAAAAGGAACCCGATTTGATAAGCGAATCGGTAAGCCTGGCCAAGGATGCCAGGCCCGGAATCCTTGTTGCCGAAGATGTCGTAATAAATATGATCCTGGTAACCACGCTCATCAAACAGATGATTCCCAATGTTATTATTTATCAGGCTAAAAACGGGAAGGAAGCGTACGAGATGACTATTTTAAAGAAACCCAACCTGATCATTATGGATATCCAGATGCCGATCATGTCAGGTGTTGAGGCCACTCTGGCTATCCGGAAATATGAGGCCGGCATGGGTGGCAGGATCCCTATTATTGCCCTGACAGCAGGAGCCATCAAGGGTGAAGCGGAGCGGTGTATCGAATCCGGCATGGATGATTTCCTCACAAAGCCGCTGGAGCAAAAGAAATTGCATGCAGTTTTAGGGACTCACCTGGCCCAGTTCTACAAGCAATCGGCTGTTATTAAGAAAAAAAGTATTACCCAAAGCGTCGATATCCATTTTGATCGGGAAATGCTGATGTCGAGTATTGGTGAAAATTCGGAACTTTGTGAAGAATTACTCCAGGCTGTTATTGTGCAAATTACCAAGGATTCAGAATTACTGAAAAAAGCGATAGCTGACCGCAATTTGCCGTTGATTAAATCGGTTGCTCATTCAATTAAGGGGGCATGTCTCAACATGTGGTTTCACAAAATGGCTGAATTGGCTATCGAATTTGAATTATATCTTGATAAAGACCATTTTATTGAACTTGAAGAGCTTTTCGAAGCATTAATGGTCGAGTGGGCTCAGGTTAAGCTGATTATTGAATAATCTGTTCTTGCTGTTTTGACTTACTTACCCGGTCAACAGGTTCTGCTTGTTGAGTATCCTTTGGTTAAATCTTGCGTTATCTCTTTTTTGAGATCAGCTAATCCGTGTTCATTTAGTTCAGGATGAGTAAATCCCCGGTCGCCGGCAAAACCGCAGCAATTGCATTCCGGAACCACAACGTTGGTTGCACACCGCGAAGCAAGTTCAACGAGCTTGTGTTCCAATCCCATTTTCTTCAAACTGCATACCTCAAATACCGCGATAGTTTCCTGCAACGGGCTGAGATCAAGATGGGAGAGGAGGTTGTCAAGGATAAACTCCACCGGTTCATAGAGGCGTAAAGGCCCCCCCATATTTTCTTTCATCGTGAAAAGACAAGGACTCATATCGCACAACACAGGATATTTGCCGTTCTCACTAGCAGCTAATAGGGCCTTCTCCAGGTCATTTGATTTTTTTTGTCCAATTTCAACATACCCTTTACTTGAAAAGGCCATTCCACAACAGTGGTGATTCAGATTTTTGGGATATATTACCTCATATCCCCCTTTATGAAGCAGTTGTACAACCATTTCGGAAAGCTGTTTTTCCTTCCTGCACTCTGCTGATACACCCATTGCACGGTTGATACACGAAGGAAAATAGACCACCTTTCTTCCTGTTAACGGATCCGGGGCAGTTAATTTCAGATCAATTGCTTTGGCTCCCAACGGCATATACCTATTCCAAAGTGGTAATCGATTTCCTGATAAGGTTCGTAACCCGTTGGATATTCTTTTCATCATTGAATTTCCCAAAACGGAATGGAAAAATCCGATAAGCGAAAGCATTTTCCTGGCGAAATAGATCACACCGCTCATCCGTTTGGCTATCGCTGCAGCGACTTTTTGATTCGGGATTACTGCTGTGTGCCTTAATGCCTTTATGAGCAGACCCGTGTCAATCTTTACCGGACAACTTGTCGCACACAACCCATCGGTAGCGCATGTTTGATCTCCGGCATACTCAAATGTCCTGGATAACGAGGCAAGGATATGAGGTTCAACCCCCGATTCAGTAAGGGTGGCCATTTGGCGATAAACCGCAATGCGCTGACGTGGCGAAATGGTGAGCTCAGCCGAGACACAGGTGGGTTCACAGAATCCACATTCAATACATTTATCGATTTTTTCATGTGCTGCGGGTATCGGCTTTAGGTTTTTAAGATGGGCCAGTGGGTCACCGTTAATTATCACACCCGGGTTAAGGAGGTTCTGCGGATCAAAAAGGGTTTTGATCCGCTTCATCAGCCAATACGCCTCTTCTCCCCACTCCAACTCCACAAATGGGGCCATATTCCTTCCGGTTCCATGTTCAGCTTTGAGTGAGCCATCATATTTTTTAACCACCAACAGTGCAACATCTGTCATAAATTCACGATAACGCTCAATCTCGGCAGGTGATCCAAAATCCTGTGTAAAAACAAAATGGAGGTTTCCTTCGAGTGCATGACCGAAGATAACCGCCTCGGAGTATCCCCATTTAGCAAAAAGTAGGTGAAGATCCGTTGTTGCCTCTGCCAGTCTTGACACAGGAAAGGCTACATCCTCAATAATAACTGTCGTTCCGGTTTTGCGTATCGCCCCAACAGAGGGGAACATCCCTTTACGGATCTTCCAGAGCAGCTCATACTCGGCCGGTTTAGCGGTAAAATGAACAGGTATTTCGGTGGTAATTGGTTCAATCGCCGTAAGAATAATTTGGATCTGGGTTTCGAGTTCCTCCTGGTTTAATGCCCTGGTTTCAACAAGTATTGCGGTCCCATTGGGATTTATTGATTTCAGATATTGCGGAATACCATCCTGATTTTCAACGGCCCGCAAACCTGCACGGTCGATAAGCTCTACTGCAGAAACAGGGGCCCTCTTCAACCTTAAAACTGCCTGACAGGCTTTGTCAATATCAGGAAATACCATTAGTGAACTTGCCTTAAAAGGGTGCTCTACAACAGTTTTGTAGGTGATTTCGGCAATAAAGCCAAGCGTCCCTTCCGAACCGATCATCAGATGTTCAAGGATATCAAACGGATCGGCGTAGTCGACAAACGCATTGAGGCTGTACCCGGTGGTGTTTTTCATCCTGTATTTTGCTGAAATCCGGGCTGTTAAAATTGGATTTCCCTTGATCTCACTGGCGATAGCAGAGATCTCGTGCAGGAGTTGAGGATGGTTATTTTGAAATTGCACCTTGCTTTCAGGGTCTGCAGTATCGAGAAGTGATCCATCAGCCAGGATTACACGCATACTATCCACTGTATTGTAGGAATTCTGAGCCGTTCCACAGCACATTCCACTGGCATTATTGGCGGCAATACCACCGATCATCGCCGCATTTACAGAGGCTGGGTCAGGACCAATTTTCCGTCCAAAGGGGGCTAGCAGTGCATTAACCCTCCCTCCGGTAAGTCCGGGTTGAAGCCTGATTTTTAAACCTTTGTCGATGATCGTATATTTTCTCCAGTGATTTCCAGCAATAATAAGTACCGAATCAGAGATGGCCTGGCCTGAAAGGCTGGTTCCTGCTGCGCGAAAGGTAACTGGAATTGAAAGCTTTGAACTTTCTTTGAGTATGAGGGAGACCTCCGTTTCATCTTTTGCCTTGATGACCATTTTCGGGATTAGCCTGTAGAAACTCGCATCGGTTCCGAATGCAAGGGTGTACATCGGATCATGAAATATTCGTTTTGAATCAATAACCGTTGTAAGTTTCTCAAAAAGAGTTTTATATTTTCCTGCAAGCATAATTTGTTCTGGTATTTGGAATGGATGTAAAATTAGGTAAATAAATTCTGTAGCACCTTTATTTACTAACTTTGGGCATCTGAAAAACAATGAAAATGGCCAGGATTGAAATCATCAGCGGAGACATTACCAAATTGCATGTCGATGCAATTGTCAATGCTGCAAATGCATCCCTTTTAGGGGGTGGGGGTGTTGACGGTGCAATTCATCGTGCTGCAGGACCTGAATTATTGACTGCCTGCAAATTACTCAATGGTTGTGTTGCAGGTGAAGCAAAAATAACCCCAGGATTCAGACTCCCTTCCCCCTATGTAATCCACACCGTTGGTCCTGTATGGGAAGGTGGAACCTGTGACGAAAATAAGCTACTCGCTTCATGTTATCTGAAAAGCCTGGAACTGGCATCCGCAAAAGGATTACGAACTATCGCCTTTCCAAATATCAGCACCGGAGTTTATGGCTTTCCAAAACCCGTAGCTGCCTTGATTGCCCTGGAAACCGTTCGGGACTATCTTGCAAATTCATCTGAAATAGAGCTGGTTATCTTTTGTTGTTTTGATGAGGAAAACCTGTCGCTTTACAAAAGTGCTTTTTCTGAACTCGTTTTGTTTGAGAAGGTTTTGACCGAACAGGATATCACATTAACATCCGACCTGGCTTCCGTCATCTGGAACGAACATTATGTCCCGATCATAGGACAAGCACAGGTCGATTACATGGTGACCAATTTCCAGTCGCCTGATGCGATACGGAATCAGATACAGCATGAAAATTACAAATATTACCTCCTTTATCACCAATCTGAACCCTCCGGATACATTTCGATAAAACAAATGGGCGAAGATTTATTTCTGAGTAAGTTTTATGTGATCAAAAAGAAAAGGGGAACCGGGCTGGGAAAGGAGGGGATCAAATTTATCACTCTTCAGGCAAGGGATGCTGGCGCCAAACGAATTACCTTAACAGTCAATGTCAACAATATCAACAGTATTAAAGCCTACCAAAGACTGGGATTTACAAATGATGGTCCTGTAGTCACCGATATCGGAGCCGGATATGTTATGGACGATTATAAAATGAGCTTACCGGCGCTTTAATTACAGGAAGAATCTGAAAGCCGCAAGATGATGCTTCTTCCTGTCTCACCAGAATGCTGCCTTTTTTAAGGCTTCCCGAAGTGCGGGATCCTTTTCTGCTGCTTCCTTCAATACTTTAATAATTCTCTCTGTTTTATGCTCAACCGGTGCCAGGGTCGTGCGGCGATCATAAATAATGAATCCGATAAGTGTGAATATTGACATTAAAACTAATCCAAACCCCCACATAAAGTAGCTGTCAAATTTATCTTCAAGACGGTTTATTTGAGATTGCATTGTTTCAAGACGTGTTTCTACACGTACCATTCGATCCCTATCAACTTGTGTATATGCGATAGAAGCGTCCTGAGCTTTTACACAAATGCAGAAAAATAGAATCGCGAGTAAAGACAGAAATCGTTTCATTGATAACTATTTTAAACGAAGATACAAAAAAAATCTATAAAAGGATGAATCTTATTTAATAAACCTATAGTGATGATCTATTAGTCAAACAGCTCCTGCAGGCTTCCAAAGTAATCCGATTCCCAACCCTCCGAGATATTGTCATACGCATCGTCGGGGATATTGGTCTGGTGCACCTCTACGTTGGTCCCCTGCTTGTCGTGATGCAGCTTAATGGTTACGACAGAATCAGATTCTTCGCCGAAATACCAGCTTTGTACGATTTTGAAATCGGGAACAAACTCAATATTCCGACCAACAATCTCTCCATCCCACAAGGAGAAATCGCTTCCGGGTTCGGTACTCATCACTGCAGCTTCGCCAGTCCAGATCTCAATCATCGTGGGATTGGTAAGGGCATTATAGATATCGGCAGGGGAGGCATTCAATTTAAAGTATCTTTTAAAATCTTTCATCCGAATATAATTTGTTTTTTAATTGCCGGATGTAACTCGCATGTGAGATATTCATCCGTGTTTGTGTTTGCCGAACATGCTCGATTCATAGTTACTGGGGCTGTTTTTATTCAAAGATAGACATTTAGATTAGAATTTATAGGCAAAACCAATGGTAAATAACTCTTCAAACTGCAGTTTGGGTTTTTGACCGGTGACATTTCCGGCGCCATCATAGATTGGGAATTTTGTATTGTAATCATAGATCATCTGTGTCATAATCCGGACATTGATAAAGCGGTTAACTTCCATCAAAAGGACCTGTTCCCATTCAAATGCCATTTTGTGGAAGGGATACATATAGTTATTAAAGAACTCCCCCTTGGTGTCGTAGTTGATATTCTCGGCAAGTTTTCGGTGCCAGTTTGCCTTAATAATTAGACCGGGTTCCCACAACTTCTTTGTTCCGGGTAACAGACCAAATTTAGATGGTTTTATCAGTACGGTATCCCGGATATAGGTTGTTTTTGAAGTTAAGGGAGAGAGGAATAATGAAAAATCCTTATTCGGTTTATAGTCAAGACCCAGTGAGAATGTGAGGAATCCCGGGGCCATAAAGGCTGAAATTGGATTAACCTTGTCGGGGAAGACATATCCATTTGCAATTTGTGTCCTGAAGTTGGATTCGGCAGAATAATACCACTTTTTGAAAGCAGACAATCCAAACCGGCTTTGAAGCTCAATCTTATCATCATTTTTCTCTAACCCTCTTGATTTACTTTTGCTTACGCCATACCGAAACTCAGCGCTGTTTTCCCATTTAACCTTTGGCTTTGAGTAATTTGCCGTGTATTTGCTGATAATCAATGCTGCCAATGCGCTTTCCCCCCCCTTTGCCCAGTTGGATAAGGATGTTTGAGTAAATCCCACAGATCCGTTCCCTTTTAGGGTCCAAGGCGGATAGATCACCTGTTTGAGATTTACATGCAGTAATTTTTTATCGGGAGCCTTGGTTTCAAAGGTGATCGATCTGTTCTGTGTCTCGGCGTACCGGGTCAGCTTTACTCCGTCATCAATGACCAGCTTTAATTCTCCCTTTTTGTTATTGATAAGAATCACACTCAGCGAATCGTTCTGAGCATTCTTGAGGTAGATCCGCATGGGTTTTACCTCACGGTTAGCGGTCCACAGTTCGGCTTTTGAGTCCGTGAGATTGGTCAGTCGTATCAACGTAGAATCTGCTTCGGCATGCGTGATCAGATATTGCAGTGCAAGTCGCAGTGAATCGTTAACGATCGTAACTGTTTTTTGATTGAATGCATTTAACCGGACGAGGTTCTGATTTGCAACCGATTTTTTATACTCTTTAATTCTTGAATCCGTTTTCTGAGCTATGGATTTAGTCTTGTAGCTGAAGGTTATCTTGTCGCGCCATCGGTTCATTACCGAATCGTTAAAATTTTTGCGGTAAGCAATGAAAACCTGGTTTAAGGTAGAATCCATGGCTGAACCTGTCATATTCGCGGGGAACCGGATCGCGGCGATCCGATTATTCAGGTTGGTGATAAAATCCCTTGGAAGCTCTTTCTGTTTGGCCAGCAGGATATTCATTTCTCCATCGGGGACATAAGGGGCTTTCGACAGCTCTGATTCCATAATCATCATGGGAACGGCAATATTGGTATTATTTAAACTGTCGAACAGATCTTTTCTGATTGTCTCAATACTTCGGTCAACCTCAGAATCAGGGATGTAACCCGGAACCTCCCTGAGGTTTCGAATATCCTGGGGATGCCTGTCCATCAGATAGACCACCTTCCCATCTTTTAGCAAACTCTTCAGATTAAGTATCACAGTATCCAACGGATCATTTTCTGCATAGTTTAACACCCCCTGTATCGGTTTTTTAAGTTGATTGTCAGTCAGGTACCACTCATTGCACGAATAGAGTAACTTATTTAGGAAATTTACACTCCATTTTAATGAATCGTTATTCTGTTTAACAGGAAAAAACTCTTCCCTGACGAATCCTTTATTGGAATTTTCTGCCCGAAGGGTAAATGCAGCCGCTATTATTAAGAAAAAGGATAGTAGGAATACTTTTCTGAACATGATCAACATCTTTGTAATTTTAAGAGCCAAAAATAGCTAAAAGAGATTTATATTTGGAATGTTTCTCAAAAATGAAACCTTCCGGTTGTGAAACTAAACCAGGACAACCATTTTAAAACCGAGTTAATAAACTAATGTGGAGTGAAAAATTTCAATCTTCCAATCCTGTTTTGCCTGATTGCACTTACAATAAATGTGCCTAAAATTACGGCTAAGGAGTCAACTTTAATCAGGAGGAATCCCGCAGCCAAAACAATAACAGTGTCGGATGGCTCGGGAAAGCTGGCGCTTCGGATAAACTACTCCGCAGGTTGCCTGATCGATGAACTTCGAGTGAACGGAAAGAACACCCTTGCCCCTTCAGGGGCCTTTAGTTCAGTTAAATTAAATGGGAAATTGCTCACTTCCAATTCACCGGATGTTATCCCTGTCATAAAAGTCACAGACAGTGTGGTAAGTGTTAATAATATAGTTTATTGTGACAGCCTCCTGCAAGTAACCGAGATATGGCAGATTATACCCGGGCAAAAAGGAATTAAATTGGAAATAACACGCCAATATGACCGGAATAAAATCGTTGAGGATATTGCAATGCCTGTCTGGAACTTCGCCAACCTGTCAGTCTGGAAGGGTGGTATCCTGAATAACGGAGGGATGGTGTGGTGTAAGTACCTCACTAATAATGGTGATGTTTTGGGGATGCATACAAACGGGGCTACATTCTGGAACCCTGAGACCGGGGATGGTTTGCGGCTTACGTCATCGACCAGTGCTGCACAATATCTCGCTTCAAAGTTTTTTCATGGTTCGGCTGATGAATTTTCTTTTGTGCAATACCTGACCAGCGAGGAACTTCAGCCACGCTATCAACTGAACCGCTTTGTCAACGGTAAGGAGGATGTATTTGCCCCCTTTGAGGTAAAAAAGGGAGCTGTAAGAATGAATATTCATCTGAAGTATATCAATTATAATGAGCAATATCCAACGGGCAACCTTCCTGGAATTGATGCCGCCGCAGTTCGGGAAATCCGCAATACAACGGCAAGGTATGGTGTCGTGGATCAGAATATCATCGGTGGGAATGGGTGGACAACCAACTGGAAATGCCTTCACGAACCATTCTTTGCACAAATCGGACTCTTTGTCGATGATGAAAACTATACCCGAAATTTATCTGCTACGCTGGATCAGGAGCGTGATCTGGCCATGACCAGGGAGGGTCGTGTCCTATCGAGGTGGCATAACGAACCGGGTGATGAGATGCCCGGAACCTATAATTCCAAATCAGGATACTATGAAACGCAATGGGGATATACAATCGATTCGCAGACCGGTTATGTCATTAATACTTCAGAGCAGTTTGACCTGAATGGTGACCTGAAGTGGCTTAGGAGACATAAGTTGAGCTGCGAAAAAGCGCTTGACTGGCTGATCCGGAGAGACAGCAATAAAAACGGCCTCTTCGAAATGATGTGCGATAGTTACAGTGAAAAAAAATGCAGCGACTGGCTTGATGTGGTTTACGCCAGTTTTGAAAACGCCTTTGTGAATGCCCAAATGTATGAGGCGCTTAATCACTGGGCTGCATGCGAACTGGTTTTGGGAGATTCACCTAAAGGAGCGTATTACGCAGAAATAGCCTCCAAACTTAAGATTACATTCAATAAAAATGTGGCTGATGGCGGTTTCTGGTCTCCCGAAAAAAAATGTTACATCTACTGGAGAGATAAGGATGGAACCACTCATGGGGATAATTTGGTAACCCCGGTTTCATTCGAAGCTATTGCCTTTGGATTGTGTGACGATCCCCTGAGGATCAGGGAAATCCTCGAAAGCATAGAGTCCCGGATGGTTTCCGAAAATCTTTTTCACTGGCCATTGTGTTTCGATTCCTTTAAAAAAGAGGAGGTCGAAAAGGGGAACTGGCCTTTCCCAAATTACGAGAACGGCGATATTTTCCCATCGTGGGGCTATCTCGGCGTGAAATCGTATCTTAAATATGATCATGCAATTGCCCTGAAATATGTGAATAATATATTGGCGCAGTATAATAAGGATGGTCTCTCTTCACAGCGTTTCAGCCGGAAAACGCAGGCAGGAGTTGGATCTGATATCCTTGCCGGAATATGTACTACAATAACCGCTCTTAATAAGGATATTTATGGTGTTCGTCCCAAATGGAACCGTATGGGATTGGAGCCAAATCTTTCGCCGTCACTCGATGGAACTGAATTCGAATACACGCTGCGTGGAATAAAATATAAAATAGTTTTGAGTGAAAATGATTACATGTTGAAATCCGACCATTTTGCGGTAAAGAGCAATGCCCCTTTTGGTGTGAATTTTACCGTAAATAACTTGCTGTTTTATCCCGGTAACGGAGAGATCGCTGCTTTGATAATTTCAGGAGAAACCTTAAAAAGTATTAATCTGGAGTTCAGTAAATGGAATCCCTTTGAACCCGAATGGACAATTTCTTCAGCTGATGGCTATAAATTGAAAATTGTCGGACTGGTTCCAAATTGCAAATATCAGTTAAAAGTGAATGGGAAATCAGAAAAATTGTACATTGCAGATAAATCGGGGAAAGTTTCATTCAGCTATCAATGCAGGGAAAGGTCAACGTTTCAGCTGAAAAGAATTAAGACAATCTAAAAACTAAACAAATTTATTAACACGATGAAAAGAACAATTTTTGCTTTTATTTTCTGTCTGGCCATGGCGGCCGCCTCTTTGCATAATTTTGCAGCGGTTCGTCTGCCGGCCATCCTAGGAAGCCATATGGTTTTGCAACAGCAAAGCGAAGTTAATTTATGGGGCTGGTGTGGGCCTGCCGAGAAGGTTGTTATAAAAACCAGCTGGGACACAATCACCTATAAAACCTCGGGGGGATCGGGTGCCAAATGGATTCAAAAAATAAAAACACCGGCAGCTGGTGGTCCATATACGATATCAATCAACGAATCAACCGTTCTTGAGGATGTACTGATAGGCGAGACGTGGGTCTGCAGTGGTCAGAGCAACATGGAGTGGAGTGGTGACCAGGGACTTAAACAGTGCCTGGATGAGATGCCGAATGCAACCAACCAGAAAATAAGGTTTTTCTATGTTCCAAAATCCACCTCCGAAAATCCACAGGAGAACTGTCAGGGAAGCTGGAAAGTCTGTTCCCCGGATGAGATGAAGCATTTCAGTGCTGTGGGATATTTCTTTGGAAAGAAGATTCAGCAGGAATTGAATATCCCGGTCGGACTGATCAACAGTAACTGGGGAGGCACAGCAGCAGAGGTTTGGACTCCGAAAGATGTGGTGGAAAGTGATACGGAATTGAGTATGGCTGCAAAAAAAATCGGAGCACTCGATTGGTGGCCTAATCTCCCAGGTTATGCCTTCAATGCGATGATCAACCCGATTACCAATTTCGGGATAGCAGGGGTTATCTGGTATCAGGGGGAGAGCAATTCAGGCACCGCTTCAACCTATAAACCGCTTATGAGTAAAATGATAGGTGCATGGCGTAAAGCATGGCAGAAGGAGTTTCCTTTTTACTTTGTTCAGATTGCCCCTTTCTCAGGATATGGCAATAACAATGTATGCGCCCTGTTGCGTGAATCGCAGACCAGCTGCCTCACAATTCCAAGGACAGGAATGGCCGTAATTTCTGATCTTGTCGATGATCTTAAAAATATCCACCCGATAAATAAAATTGATGTTGCCGCTCGCCTTGCTAATATTGCATTGTCCGAAACCTACGGGAAAAGTGGATTGACTTATAAATATCCAATGTATAAGGGGATGAAAACTGAAAAGGATAAAATCAGAATCACCTTTGAAAATGCAGATAACGGTTTAATTGCAAAAGACAAGGTGATTACAGATGTATACATCGCCGGTGAAGATCGTCAGTTCCAGCCTGCACTGGCAAAAATAGATGGCAACACGCTGGTCGTCTGGAATAAAACCATCAAGGCTCCGGCTGCCGTGCGGTGCGGTTTCAGTAACTCAGCAATTACAAACCTTTTCAGCAAAGAGGGGTTGCCTGTTAATCTATTCCGCACCGATAACTGGGAGGTTGATACCACGCCGGTAAAAAAATAGCGTAATTTTTCCGAACTACCTGGTACGAACTTTGAATGTAGCAAAGAACCTTTAAAAGAAAACCGGATTCACTCCTCAGGAGCAGAACCCGGTTTTCTAATAGGTTTGCGGAGCGGTTTTAGACCGTATGCGTAAACCCTGAGGGCTTAACAGAGGATAATTACTTTGTCGCTTTCTTGTTGGCTTTAAAGCGCTTATCCTGTGTGCCGTCTTTTTTTAGCGGTCCTGCTGCTGGTTTATTCTCCTTAAACCTCTTGTCCGGAGTTCCATCTTTTTTCAATGGACCTGCTGCCGGCGCTGCAGCTGATTTTTTGTCTGCAGTAACGGCTTTTGCGGCTGGCTTTGCAGGTTTGGCAGCTGTTGCTGGAGTAGCAGCAGTAGCCGGTTTCGCTGTCTGGACTACCTTTGCTTTTTCAACTGGTTTTTTGTCCTGTTTTGGCTTTGCCTGAGCCATTGCCATTGCACTGAAACCAATAAATAGAATTAGAGCGAATAAAATCTTCTTCATAAAAACTTCATCAGTGTTTATAGTGCTGATTCCGCACTTTTAAAAATTTAAAAATCAAAACTCCGTGGTGCAAAGTTTATTCTTAATCCCAATGTGATGTATGAAGTTCTAAGGTTAAAAGCTGTATAATCGCTTTTCTCGAAGCGGTAAATATAGTGTAAATCAACAAAGATATTATGTTTAATTTGGTAAGATGCCATCATGTCGGCAAGCTGTGTCCTCGTTTTAGCACCCTGTAATAATCTGTTGTGGTATTCATGAGGTCTTGTTTCATAGTCGAGGAAAATGTTACTGCCATAATTTGTGGCTGAGCTATCTAGTCCCTGTGCCATGTCGAACCATTTGACTGTAAAAGATAAAGGAAAAATAGGCTGGTATTTTAAAATAATGATCCATTCCTTAAAATTTGCCCCTAAAGGGTCTGCCAGAGGCTGTCTGTAATTTGAAAAACTTGCATCAGGGGGCAATCCTTTATACGTAACATCGTAGTGTGAGTATGTATAGGGTCTGACAGCATTAAATTCTACCTGACCGTCGAAGTTGGCAATGCCACCTATGTCAATATATTTAAGCCCTGTCTGTAATCCGAATTTATTACGATACGAGCCTTCTGTAGAATACGAGCGATGACCTTTCAGCTTTATTTTAACCAAAATAGAATCTATATCCATTTTTACATCCGTAAAGTTAAAATCGTCAATATAAACTTGCCCATAAAGGGAAAAGGTTTTCATGAAATTGTATTTCCAATCAAAACCTACCGCTACATTATCATTATCTCCAAGGCTATGCTCAATAGAAGTGTAAAAAATAATCGGATTAAGATATTGAAAATCAAAACCACCTTTTATGCCATTCGCATCACCACGAGAGAAAATAACATTTTCATAAATGCCAACAGTTAAT
>Ga0118677_10006647_pt1 | contig 19470 bp, 26 predicted proteins | sample AliMusrvi5mmetaG_FD_86154 | JGI IMG/M metagenome (GOLD analysis project Ga0118677, IMG submission 86154)
GAGTATCATGGCACGTAAGAAGCAATCTCGTCGCAAATCTGCTGCTGACCAAGATTACACTTTGGAATTTCGCACCCCGAAGGATCTGCTGCGGAGGTTGCGTGAAGCGGAGCTAGCCAAAGAGCAGGAAGCTGCCGCAAAGGTTGCTGAGGAACGCAAGAAGGCGGAAGCGGCCAAAAAGGCTGCAACGGAGGAAGCCAAGTGGCACAATTGGACCAATGCTGCGGGCAAGCAACTCCACGCCAAATTCGGCGGTGTGATCGCAGGCACGGTCAAACTCATAAAGCCGGACGGGACCACGGTAAGGGTTCCTCTGAAGGATCTTTCCGACGAGGATCGGGACTGGATCAAGAAACCGAACAAGACGGCGGAGAAATCAAACGGCCCGCCGGCACCCAAGGCAAGCAAAGAGGTGGCAACAACGAAACCAGGACCGCCACCCGTGGGCACGGGAGTGGTCGAAGCGAAGCCGAATGCCATAGACGCTGGGGATGGCGAGGCGAAGGAAGTTGCGGTGCAAAAGCCCCCTGCTCAGGTGCCCGACTATCGTACTTGGACCGACTCATCGGGCGAGCACAAGATCGAGGCCAAGTATGGCGGCTTGATCGCGGGCAAGGTGAAACTCGTCAAGCAGGACGGCACCGCGATCATGGTGCCGCTGGAAAAGCTGTCCGATGAGGATCAAGCGTGGATCAAGAATCGAAAGCGGTAAACGGGCCGCTGGAAAGGGCGTCCGATCATGGCAAACGACTGGTTCGTCAAAATCAACAACGCGGAGCACGGCCCCCTCACCTCAGAGAGGCTGAAGCAGCTTGCCCAGGAGGGCAAGGTCACGCCGGAGACACCGCTGAAGAAGGGGCCATCGGGAACCTGGGTCACGGCAAATCATTTGAAGGGTTTGTTTCCGGTGGCGGCCAGCGGTGGTACGCCCGCAAAGACAGCACCGCCGCCCAAACCCGATTCTCGACCATCGATGCCGACCGCAAGGCCGCATTCTGCGACTCCCGTAGTTCCCTCGTCAACTGTGCCGCCTGCTCGGCCAGCAGAGCCCTGGAAAGCGACGCCGACCCCTGTGAGTCAATCGCCAATTCCTGAACGTCCACCCCTGCCATCGCGGCCTTCCGACGAAACACAACGGGCAGACGCATTCGACGATGTTCTTACATCGGTTGCCGACTCAGAGGAGGCAACCGATCAGCGACAGCGTGGCTCGCACGACTTTGGGGTTCCGCCAGGTTACGGCCCGCCCGCACAAGGCCGTGTGCTGACCGGATCATCCAGGAAGGCCAATGGTTCCGGGCCATCGCTGCTTTACCTTGCCGCTGGCGGCATCGTTCTTGTCGCTCTCGCCGTGGGCGTGACGCTTTGGGCAACGGGAGTTCTTTCGTATCCGCACTCGGCGTATCGCAACGCTCCACAATCTGCCCACAATGCACTGAACGCCGTCAAGAAGGTCGAAGCCAGGACGGAAGTTGGCATAAACTCCAGCAACTATTCGACCGTGGTGGGCGAGGCGTGGGTTGATGTTAAGCTATTTGCCGAGTCCCCTGAAGGAAAAACTGTGCCGGACTTTAGTGTGTTATTGGTGTCGGCGATGGCCAAACATAAAATCGCGTTGGACGTTTGGCAAACAAAGATTGAAAACGGTGACGGGGCGGGGTGTAGTGATGCCGCCCTCCACGAATGCTGGAGGGCGGCAGCTAAACGCCTCAAGGTTGCGGAGTCTCTTATCAGCGAAGGTGATGTCAAGGTTGCGTTGTCGCAAGCCGCCATTTTACGCAAAGCAGACGAAAGCTATGAGGCAACGATGCGGTCGGTAATCTCCGACCTAATAATCGTGCAGAAATACTTCAAGGAGATGAAGAGGCAGAAATCCCTCCAGGAGCTAATGCGTAATGATTCTTCGGGCGACGCAAAAGGCCGCGAGGCCGATGAGTGTATAATTAGAATGAAGAAGAATGTAGCGACGCTCATAAAGCAGGACTTCCTAGAACCATGACTTGCGAGTAGCACCGTCCATGACACAAAGGGAGATCGTAGCCGCCCAGGCCCCGCCTTGCTCGCCATGAGGCCCACGTCGGCCCTCCAGCCCCGCCCTGGCCAAAAGCTGCCAAGCCCGGCTCCTTCAACCTTGCCTTCTTGATCATTTTCTTACCCCCTTTTGTACAACCTGGTCCGCCATCATATAATCAGGGGCGGTCTTGCTTTCCACATCGATCCATCGGCAAGGTACGCAGTAACATGAAAACATCGACATTAGTCATCGTGCTGGTCGTCTTGATCCCGATTATTGCTCTTGGGGTCTACGGTGGGTACTATCTGATTCAGGTTGATGCAGCGGCCAGAAGGGCAGCAGAGACGCAAAAGGACATGCAAGAGACGCAAAAGGACATGCGACGGACGCTCGATGCAGACAAGGCACGGTTCAAGGCAGACGAGGACAAGATCAGGCACACGAGATAAAGCCGTAGCGGCTCAGCTTGGGCCATAGCGGGCCACCAGCCTGCCATCTCGGTCGCCTTTCCCGCCTTCCCGCCCGCCGCGTACACGCGGCAACGTCGGGTTCAGCCACCCAGGCCGGCCTGGTATCAGGCCGAGTAATGAGGAGTTTGCGATTATGGGTGAAGGGCTTTTGTTACTAGCCGCGGCGGCGGTCGCGTTGATTCTAGTTATCGTCAACCTCCTATTTTTCCTCCGCCTCTGGGGCCTATCTACCCAGCTCGATAAAATCATCGAACTGAACGCCAAGGCAGTAGATCGACTCAACGTCATGGTCAAGTTGCTTACAGCACAACAGAAACCCCAGCAGGCCGAATCGCCTAAGAAGGCCGAGATCCGACCTGGGGCTATCGAAGAAATCCGTAGAGAGAACCTCCGGTGAAATAGGCGACTTCCCCCGACTTCCGACGACGCGGGGTAACGGCTGTCCCTTCGCGTTTGTTCGTGGTCGGCTACGCTGCCCGCCGTGTGGCGTCGAATGAGCGAGCGGGGAACGACAAGATCGCAGGGGTTTCTTCGGCAGGGGTTGCCTCGGTCAAGGATACTGCGGTTCGTTTCTGGCATCGCCGCCGCAAGCCATAGCCGACAAGACCCAAAGCACCGACGCCGAGGATGGTCAAGGTCGAAGGTTCGGGTGTAGGTGTTGCCAAGAAGCCGTGGGGGATGTTCGATGCATCGCCATAAGTGCCAACGATGTTGCTTCCGTCAATCCCTATGGCGACAGTGCCATGCACGCCCAAAGGAGCGTCGATGGTCGTGTAGGTCGAACCGTTGTACAAGAAACCATGCCCCATGCCCGATGCGTCGGTATACGATCCCACGATGTCACTGCCGAAAATCCCATTGGCCCCAGTGCCATGCACGCCCACTCCCAAGGGCTCGTCCAGGGTTGTGTAGGTCGAGCCGTTGTACAGAAAGCCGTGTTCATTGCTTGATGCGTCGGTATAGGTGCCCACGATGTTGTTGCCGGAAATTCCAGTGGTGTACGTCCCGTTCACTCCCAAGGGGTTGTCAAGGGTTGTATAGATCGAGCCGTTGTATAGAAAGCCATGCGGGTTGTTTGATGCGTCGAAGTAAGTGCCGACGATGTTGTCGCCAGAAATCCCATAGGCCCACGTGCCGTTCACACCCAAGGAATCGTCGAGGGTTGCGTAGGTCGAGCCATTGTAATGAAAACCTTTTACGCTGCCTGATTGGTTGACGTAGAGGCCCACGATATTGTTGCCGGAAATCCCTATGGCGACAGTGCCATGCACGCCCAAAGGAGCGTCGATGGTTGTGTAGGTCGAACCGTTGTACAGAAATCCGTGAACGGTATCCACTGTGTCGTAGTAGCCCACGATGTTGTTACCGGAAATCCCTTCGGCGGCAGTGGCAGTCACGCCCAATAAGGGATAGTCGATGGTCGTGAAGGTGAATGTGTCGGCAAAAGCTGGACTAATCCATGAGCCAGTTGCAAACAAAACCAATACCATCGCACCTGCAAGAGTCTTTCTCATTTCAATCTCCCTCAACGTCAGATGCGACCCATCGATGGTGAGACAGTACCACCCCGCCTCTGAAAGCGCTGGCAAAGATGGTCGCCCAATCGTCTTCTACGGTAGTTGCCCCGCAAGGGGGTGTCAAGCGGCTAGGGCAGATTCTTCTACTTTTGGTGGTGGATGAAAGAAAAGGTCGCCCGTGGTCAATATGGGGAGGGAATGAAAAGCATGAAATCCACGGGTTTACAGGCGAATTTCCAACAACCTCCCCGCTGGCGACTTCCCCTGCCTTCCCGCCACGGCGGCATAGACGGCCCGCTGTCGCGTCCAGCCGCCGCAACCCTGACCGCCTTGATATAATACCTTTGTGGCACTTTGCTGACCCTTTCTGAAAGGCGAATCCATGAACGCAGATGCAATCCGAGAAAAGCTCAACCGGCAGCCGTTCGAGCACTTCGAGGTCATCATGTCCAATGGCCAACGGCATCTCGTGAAAGATCCCGAATGTGCCATGTTGCTACGCACCAAGCTGATCGTGGCTGATCCGGTGGCCGACCGTATTGCGGACCTATCGCTGGACAATGTGGTCGAAGTGCGACCTGCCGTACCGAGACGGGCAGTCGTGCCTGAAGGCGATTCCGTGGGGGCAGAGGCGATCAGGGAGAAGCTCAATCAGCGGCCCTTTGAGCCGTTTCAGATCGTCATGTCCAGCGGCCACCTGTATCTTGTGAAAGACCCTGAGATCGTGCATCTATCGCAGTCGGACGTGACGATTGGCAACTCACCCGCGAATTGTGAAGCCGTCTTGTCCCTGGATCATGTGATCGAACTGCGGCAAGTCGAACCGCAATCGGCAGCGTGATCAGCGTGCGGTCACCGTTTGCAACGGTCGGGTCGCAGTATCATCTTCATCATCTTTGCGACCTTGCCGGCCCTGCTGTCGTTCCCATCGCAGTCGGCCCAGCGATCAACAGCAGTTCGACGGGCGGCATGATCTCAGCCGCGACCACTTTATGGCAGGCGGCATGCCCACCAGCCGGTCGCCGCAGGCGGCCTGTTCCGGTGCCTTACCAGTCGCCAAGCGACTTCGCATAAAGCTTTGGTAGCTCCTGCCTAATCCGCTCGCGATCACGAATCGGATGCAGGCCGTTCGCCCGGCAGATGATCTTCCGCATGCCTCGCCGTCGAAGGGCATTCGACCGCTTGCCCACCTCGCCTTGCCAGCGTCGCTCAGGAGGATCGGGCCAGCGGCATAATCCCGCGCCGCGACGGTGCGGGAAGCCGTAGGCTCGGCAGGTGCAGGGCTGCTTCTTGGTCTTCATCATGTCTTTTCTCTTCGGTGATCCGCGTCCGTTCATGTCGCCCGTTAGGGACGGGCCACGCTACAAGTTCCAATGATACCGCGACTCGGCGTCCGTATGGAGCGGCCAGCCACCGGCGTCAGTCATCAAGATGCTCATGAATGGATACTGCCCGCGAGTTCGGGCAGCGACGGCGGGCATACTCAAATAGCGCAGGGTGCTGCTCGGCCAGCCAACGAAATCGGAGGAGTTACCGCCAGTAGGCTGCCGGGACGTCGCGTAACTCCCGCCGGCAATACCGACCGAACGGCATAAGATCATTGTCGGTGACATAAGGCGTTACTATTCGTCTTCGGTTCATGATGTTTCCTTCATGACGGCGTCGGCAAGAGCGGAAAAAATGGCGTCGCCGTCGCCGTGGGTTCCACAGTTCGTCTGCGTACCGGCTTGTCCAGTAGAGGGGTGTTATTGCTACTTGTAACTTGTGACGTCAATATATGAGAGTGTTCCTGTTTTGCGGCATTATTCCGCAAATGGCGTCACACTGTAATGATCGACGACCACGCCGTTCTTTGCTTTTTCTTGGCGAACTTGCAGCTTCTTACGCCGTGCAAGGGTCGTAAGTGCCCATAGAATTGTGCCACCATTTTTTCGCAGGAACGCCGGTCCACGCTCGATATCGCGGGCGGTGACGGGCCTTCCTTGCTTGATAATCCACTCCAGCACAAGCCGCAAAACCTTTTCTTCCTCGTCCTCGCCCAGCACGCCGCAAATCCTCAGGTTTTCGTCGGCATACCAGTTCGCAAGGGCCACCGCTGCCGCTGCTGTATCCAGCCCAATCTGCGTTTTGGACGCCCGCGTGCGGTATCCCGTGGCAATGGCCGCCAAGTGCAGCACGAGGGCTATGCGGGCCTGGATGCCCTGCAACTTCGACAGGATCGCCTTTGCACTGCCATCTTCAGCCGCTACGCGGCGTTTCTCCATTTCGGCGAAGAAGTTCCGCCGCACCTTTTTGGCCTCCGCGGAGAAGGTGTACTCGCATGGTTTGATGCGACCTTCATCATCATGGATGAGGGGCAAAGAGTACAATGCCGAGAATACATCTCGCATATCATGTGCCGTTTCGGCGATTGGAGTGCCGCATTCCTTGCGGGCACGGTCCTCCGGCATGGCCATGAGCAGACGCGGGGCCAGCCCGTTCTCCCAGTTGGCTTGTCCCAGCCTTGCCCGCATCGTGCCGGGCGTGATGGTGCCGGCTACGCTCACGGCGGCCCGCGGCACGTAAATAATCTTCGACTCCCCCGTCTTGCGGTTGACCTTGATCGGCGATGCGCCAAACATCTCACACCAGGCAGATTCGTCTGCTCCGCCCTTCTTGTACTGGTTCATACCTCCCAGCCACTGTGCAAGCTCTTCACGCAGCAGGATCACGCCGCGTTCATTCTTCTCCAGCACGGGGGCCAGGGCCTCGATAGTAACATCCGAGCAGTAGACTTCATGACGCACTGGAGGCTTCTCTCGCTCAGCATGGCTGGCGTTGAATTGCTGCATATCCTCCTGGTGCTCGCGGCTGAGGCGGTGTTCCTCCTCTTCAATGCCCGCCGCGACCGCCTTGAACGCCGGTGTTTTTCGCGAGCCGCTGTCGCCGATCAGAACGCCCCACAAAATTGCGGGCTCGGCATACTGCGGGGTGACTCTGATGGTACTGCTGTTGCCAATCACGCCAGCAAGACATGGCAGTATCATGGTGCCAACCGCGGACTCATCAACCTCGATTGAAGATGACGTCTCCCGAATAAAGGATGAGATCGGTTCTGGAAATGATCCAGTGGGATAGGGCGACGACTTGCTGACCGTCGGCGACGGCGACGCCATTGTTATCCCGTGTTTTACGGTATTTCCTGCAAAATGGCGTCGCCGCACTTCTGCCCGTTTTTGGCTTAAGTGCCCCAAAGTATTGGACGTGTGTTCACAATCAGAAGAGGATGTTCTTGGCGGAGCACCAATCGCGGCCTTGAAGTCCTGCCAGGTCTTGCCTGAGCAACTGCTGTGCTGACACGATGCTCCCAGCTTTCCGTCCGGCCATTGGAAGATGGCCACTTCGCCATGATTTCCATGATCTGAATTGAATGGGCAGTGCTTCAAAAGATAGACGGTGCGGCCCATAGAATCCGCGCCATTCTTGATGCTAAACTCAACGCCATGCGAGGTCAGCCATTCCGGCACGTCCAGCCGCTGTCCAGACCATGACGCTCGTTCTTCTTGTGCTTGCGGCGGCCTGCGATTGGAAGTCACTTGCGTAAGCTGTTCCGTCGTCACCTCCTCGATCTCCGCAGGAATATGATCCAGCTTGGCCATGCGCCAGGGGCGATCAGCAGTATCATGTCCCTTGCGGGCTGTGGTGCCGTACAGCTTCCAGATGCGAGCGGCGTTGAACACCTTGCGGTCGACCACCACGGAATCGTTGTCGAAGGCGTCCGCCAGGGTCTCGCAGACCCGCTTGACCAGTTCTGTGCTGTCGGCGTCGTTGGGCAAGTCGATGGCGTAGACCAAGTGCCAGCCATTGCCGCTGTCGGCCACGATAGGCTCGGGCCAGCCAGCGTCGGAGAGGTAGTCGCGGCATTCCCTCGCCACGGTCTCTGCGGCACGGTGCTCTGCATCGCTGGAGGATACGCCGCTGGGACGCTTGACGTCGAAGTCCAGCAGCAGCCACCGCCTCCTCGTGATATCCAAATCGGAGGTGGTGGCCTCGGGCTTATCTGTCAGGCAGTTCGGCGAGCGAGCGAACAGGGCGGGGTTGATGCAGTTCATCACCACGTATATGCCCTTGGCCTTGCTGGCTTCAAGGTCGAGGGCCGCCTGGACGGCGGCATCGATATCATTGAAATATCCCGACGTGATTTTCCGGTTATCCCGTCCCGAGCCTATGGCCCGCAACTCAAAGGGCTTGCCTCGCTCGGTGAAAATCTTCAGGGCACGGGCGATTTGCTGCTCGTCGCAGTGAGAATCTTCGGCGGCAAGGGACGTTTGACTTCGATTGAGATGTCGCGTAGATTGTGACATAGCAAAACCTTTCTTTGGCCGGTGCAGGTGTATGAGCCCGCACCGGCTGTTTTCGTTTATTAATGACGCCGCCCGATGCAGTGCAGGCCCACGCGAATAGATCGCACTGGCATCGGGCGGACGAAATTATCGATTGGGCTTGCGTGGGTCAAACGATAGTTCAACACACACTATACCGCATGTCGCACAAATTTCTCCGAGCGATCTTTCGACCTTTCTTTCGACGTTTTTGCTTTAGTGCAAAGGCCGGCGATGCTACCTTTGCCTGACGCCTGCCTCGTCCCAAAAAGCATAGTAAGGGTCCCTGACCCGTGCGAGCAGGCGTTCGGCCTGCTGGGTACGCTCGGTCGTGATCCACTGTTCGGCGGTGTCGGGTTGCCAGCATGTCGGCCTGGACACCCATCCGGTGCGGCAGGTAACGGCCACACCATGACCGGGTTCGGCGGGCAGGTACGGCAACGAGCAAGAAACGAACTCTTCATACTTGTTGAATCGGCACGCTGCCTTCAACTCACGCTTCGCCTCGTCGAGGGTCGCCTGAGCCCTTGCGACAGCGAGATCGCTCTTCTTCTTTGGTTTCATAATTCCTTCCTATAGCCCATCCAACTCGTCCTGAATGTCGAACGGTGTGAGTTCGCGATATGGTATGTTTCCGTACTTCCGAATCCACGACCGTACCTGCGGATACGCAAGACCGATCACCGCTGCGATAATCCAAGGGCTATCGCCCCGCTGGTGAAACTGGATCGCGTAGAACACATCTGAAAACAAATGCTTTCGCTCAGCGAGCTTTGGGTCGTCCGGATAGACTCGCGAAATCATTTCTGCATTGCGGGCATCGTCGCCTGAAATTTCGACATCTTTCCTTTCCTCTTCTTCTTCCAGTTCTTCGTCTGTCTTGCCCGCATCTCTTGCCTTTGCTTTCGCTTGCGCTGCGGCAAGTATTTCCTTCCTTTCTTTTGGAGTAAGATATGGTTCCTTGAACTGATCGTCGGTAACGGCAACGCCGTGTTCATCTTCGGTGGGTGGCTGTTGCGACTTGCGAGTTAAGAACTCGGCCTCCTTAATGAATCCACAGGCCACCGCCCTTATCCTTTTTTCTATCTTTTTGCGTGCTACAACTTCGGGATCGATACGTTTCTTCTTGGCCATGATTTCTCCTTCTAATTCGGTTTGAGAACGGCTTAGCGGGGCAACGCACCTCGACTAGGCTGCAAGGTATCTATTCCAGTGTACGCTTAGGCCGCTGGCCGGGATAAGGCAGAATTACGGCAGAATTACGGCAGTTTTCCACCGTGGTGTTTGTGGGAGGTGGCGTCGTCAGAGTCCCAAGGCGGGGCGGCTACGGACGCAGCCGGGGCACGGCGGCCCTGGTGAACGTGGGCGGTGGTGGCCGGACTGCTCTTGATGCCTCGGGAACAAAATCTTCTCCGGATGCTCCAGGGGTCTTGTGGCAGACTAATCGCTGGTGGAAAATGACGGGACCGCCGACCTGGAGAAAGGACTGAGTATCATGGCACGTAAGAAGCAATCTCGTCGCAAATCTGCTGCTGACCAAGATTACACTTTGGAATTTCGCACCCCGAAGGATCTGCTGCGGAGGTTGCGTGAGTATACCCGTGAGCCGAAGGAACGCTTGAAAGAGGTGCTTACTGCGGCGAGGAGGGCGACCACTGCGTTAGCGAGAATGATCGCCGCCGCCAAGCTGAGGGCGTTCTGGGAAGAGCGGTTGGATGACCTCGATACACCCGAAACCCAGACCGAGGCGTTGAACTATATCAGCACCACGCGGCTCATTATGGAGCGGTTGTTTCTCCAAACGGCCTCGATTGCGCCGCCAGAACTGCGTAGTATCGTCTCGCCGGTGCGCGATGAATCAGGAGCACCACGTCCGCACGCAGATGTTATGGGCTATCGTTGGTGCCTAGCAGCCTATACGGACCCGACCGGCAGAGACATCCCCATCGAGGAAACGGCCCTGCGAGACACCGCCAACACAATCATCGAATGGTGTCGGAAGGTCGAAGCAGCCGCAGTTCCCGCAAGATCGCCGGAAAGGGAAGGCGTGGCCGACACTGACGATAGGCTGGTTCGACTCATGATAGGCAACAATCGTGCTCTGCTGAAATACATGTGGAAGCGACGGAGCGTCACTTTTGAAGAGTTGCGTTCGGTCCTGCATGACGTTCGGCGACAGAAGAAGCCCAACGCGACGCCACCGAAGGACAAGGCTGTACGTGATGCCGTTCGGTACTTTAAAGACACCCTCCGTAAACCAGAGATTCGTAATATCTCGATCATCATGATCACCCATCGCGGCGGCATGTTCTGGCTGTCACATCCGTAAAAGTCCGAGCGGAAAACTACCGTAATTCTGCCGTAATTCTGGCTTAGTCAGTCAGGCAGCTTCTCAATACGATTGGTTATAGTCACTAACCATTCGTGCGAGAAGTATCTATGCCGACATCGGGCAAACCACGAGGCCGACCGCCGAAGCCAACGCAAGGCCGAGGCGAGATTCGCAGCGACGCCCTTTACCCGATTTCCGTCTTACTGCGACGGCTTGGCATCTCAAGGAATTCGTTGACCAGCATGCGTCGCCGCGGTTTGAAGACCCGCTTCATCACCGCCAAGTGCGGTTTGATTGATGGCCGAGAGTTTATCGAGTTCCTTCGTGCCGAGTGGCAGAGGGAGAGCGACTCGAACGGCGTCGACCACGAGCAGCAAGAGGAGAGCATACAGCGTCCTTGATGGAAGCCGCTGGCCCGTCCCCTTTGTACGGGCCTGGCGGCCTTGCGTTTTTCCGGCGTGCCTTTATGGTGTGTCTGTTCAAAAGTTCATTAGCCGCTTTTGCGGCGAAAACTAGCGTTAGGTTCTACCATGCTGATCGACAGCAAAGAACGAAGCCTCACTGGTTCGTGCCGAGTAGCAATACCGGCCACGCAGTCTAACGCCTGCGGGAACAGGGCCAGTGAGGTTTTGTCGTTTGTAGTTGAGGAGGCAGCATCGTGAGACTCTACCGCGTTTACGTTCATCGGTACAAAGACTGCAAGAATCTTGTCCTGAGATATACCGACCCTGTGACGGGAAAGATCATGCGGTCGACAGTCTATCGCGATCCTGAAACCGGCACGGAAACTCCGACCGGCAATGATCGTAAGCATGCCAAGAGGCTGGCGATTCTTTGGGAACGCGACCTGAACGAAGGCAGGGCCGGTGGCCGCTGTGCCACGACATGGGCGGAGTTCCGGCAGCGTTACGAAGACGAGGTCGTGCCCTCGTTGGCCGAACGCACGTCCGGCAAGGTTGGCACCACTTTTAACGCGGTCGAGAGAATCCTGCCTCGCGTCAAGAAGGGCAAGGTTGCCGATCTGGACGCCGAAGCCCTCAGCCGCTTTCAGGCCGCCTTGCGGGATGGCGTGAGGAGCGAGACCACCATCGCGGGCTACATGAGCCACCTCAAAGCCATTCTGGGTTGGGCGGTCGAACAGGGCATCATCCGCGAGGTGCCGAAAATCAAACGGCCCAAGCGGGCGAGGACTGGCACCAAGGGCAAGGGGAAGGGCCGAGCAATCACCGGCGAAGAGTTCGACCGCATGCTTGCGGCGGTTCCGTCCGCCCTGGCCGGCTGGAACAAGCTACAACGTGATTCGCGGTGGCGGGCGAACCGCAGAGCGGGAAAGGCGATCCACAATATGAAGACCGATTTGATTCCAGTGGAGGTCGCCCCGACCGCAGTAGCGTCGTGGCAGTTTTACCTGACCGGCCTTTGGCTGTCGGGCTTGCGGCTGACGGAATCCCTGGAGCTATATTGGGATCGCCAAGACCGGCTCTGCATAGAACTGAAAACCCGGCGACCGATGCTGCGAATCTCGGCTGACTGGGAAAAAGGCAACCGCGACCGCCTGCTGCCGATCACCCCGGACTTTGCCAAATTTCTATTGGCCACCGCCGAGGCCGACCGTCACGGCCCGGTTTTCCGCCCCCTGCTACCGAGTGGCAGCCGTGCGGACGGGGCCAAGGCGGGTGTCATGGTCGGCTTGATCGGCCAGATCGCCGGGGTCAAGGTGCATACGCACCCCAAAACGGGGAAGGTGAAATTCGCTTCGGCCCACGACCTGCGACGGTCGTTCGGCACCCGGTGGGCGAGGAAGGTGACGACGGCGGTGCTGCAAAAGCTCATGCGGCACGAGTCGATTAGCACCACGATGGGCTACTACGTTGACCTGGATGCCGACGAACTGGCAGAAGACCTGTACGAGAAGTACGGGCAAGACAATACTACGCCCCCCAAAAGCATCGGTATTGTTTCAGGTATTGTTGACCCTGGTGGCCCGGTTACGCCCGGCCAAGAAACGACACAACCCTTTACGGAGTAAAGGGTTGTAAAAGAGGCCCCGATCAGAGTCGAACTGATGATGGCGGATTTGCAATCCGCTGCCTTAGCCACTTGGCTACGGGGCCTGACGTTGCAAGTCCTTGACAATCAAGAACTTACGTGCTATGATTTAATTGCTGGCATTAAACACTGGCATTAAATCGGCGGTTTTATGGCAAGTAAGCATGGACGTAAAGGCGGCGGCAAAAATCGCGGCTATTGGTTCCGCAAGGGTCGTGGCTGGTTTGTTACCGAAGGAATATCGGCTGTTGCGCTCTGTGACGATAAGGGAAATCATATCAAAGATGCCAAGGATGTGGAAGGGGCAAAATCTGCCTACGCCCGCTACGTCCTGCGGGCCGGCGATCCGGCCAAGCGGGGGTTCACGGTCATGGAGGCTTGCCGGCTCTATCTCGACTTTGCCAAGAAAGGCTCGGCCGAGACCTACAACCTGCGCCGTGGACTGCTGTATGACTTTTGCACTGGCTACCCGGCCCGGTTTCAGGATGGCGAGCCTACGGCCGCAGATCGCATCCATCCCGGCCACGGCGGCAAGGAGGCCAGGGACATGACCACCCTGGACGTGGAACGTTGGCTAGCGGCCCACCCAGGCTGGAAAAGCCATCGGGCCGCCTTGCAGGCCGTTCGTCGTGCCATGAATTATTGCGTCAGCGTCAAGGCTCTGGACGCCAACCCGCTCAGCGGCCTGAAAGTTTCAGCGGCCGGTTGCCGCGATACCTACCTCTCGCCCGAAGTCGAGCAGGCCGTCTACCAGCACTGCAAACGGGTCGCCAAACGCAGTGGGAAAGAACGGTCGCCCGCCCTGGCCCTGGCCGTCCAAGTTCTCGTCCGCACCGGTTGCCGGCCGGATATTGAGTTCAACAGCCTAGAGGCCCACCACGTCGAAGAGACGCCGCGAGGCCAACGGTGGTACTTCCCGGCCGCCGAGGCGAAGGGGAGGAAGAAAAGTCGGACGATCTACGTAGCCCCGGAGATCGCCGAGATCGCCCGCCAGCGGATAGCATTGCATCCGACCGGCCCGCTGTTTCGGAACGAGCGCGACGACCCCTGGACCCTGGATGGATTGCAGTCGGCTTTCAAGCGGATGCGAGGTGCGCTGGACCGCCTCGGCGTAAAATACATCAAGCCGCTGATCCCCTACAGTTGCAGGCATACATACGCCAAACGGATGCTCGGGGGCTACTGGGGTCCGCCCGTCACCCTGGAAGTCTTGTCGGGCCTGATGGGCAACTCGCCCGCGACTTGCTGGCGTCATTACGCGAAATGGTCAAGCCAGTACGTCGATCCCTTCTGGAACGCTATCGATCCAAAAGGTCATACCGCAGACCGTGGGAAGCCTTCGCCCGAGTAGTGGTCTTGGTCCGCTTGTACGGGGCCGGCGGGTGGCCGGCAATGAAGTTGTCAATCCACTCGCGGCGGAAGCGGATCGCCCCGCGAACACCCGCCTGGGCGAATTGAATCGTGGGGGCCTCCACGCGCCGCCCGGCGAGAGCCCGCTTGGATCGGTCCACGATGTTCCGCAAACCTTTTTGCGTGTAGCCGTGCAACTTGGCGGCCTCGCGCAGCGAAAGCATTTCATCGGCGGCAGCGGGTGCCGGCGTCAAGGCGGCCAGGCATTCGGCGATGAGCGCCTGGGCCTCGCCCGGTGTGGCGATCCGCCTGAAACGGCGTGCCTTTGTGACGATCTGGGAGAGGCCGAGCCGGGCGGCACGGTCGCCGGCCTCGTGGACTATGGCCAGGCATTCGTCCCACACCGTCTCCTGACCCTCGCCAGGGGCGTCAGCGAGGGCGATGGCCCGATTGAGCAAGGCGTGGAAGTATTTTTGGTCTGTGTTCATTTTTCAAGGGCAGACTCTTTCCCACTAATGTAGGGGTGGGTTCTTGTTGGCCCCGTCCCAAACCAAGAGCCCCTCACTGGCAAGCTTCACAAACCCGACACGCTTCAAATCGTCTGTCGAGAGTCCAAAGTCGTCGTAGGCCACCACGAGCCCCATTGTCACGAGGAATCTCGCCGCAGTCTCAATCACCTGCGATCCAAGGCTCGTGTTCTGATAGCGAGGGGCCAGGGTTAGGTTACGGATGACCAGCAATTCATGCGCGAACGAGTCGAATGGCAGGCTCGTCTTGATCTCCTCATTCTTGTCAAATAGAGCGCAAAAAACCTCGTGGAGGCCCTGATCGTATGAATCGAAAACCTGGAACAGACTCACGCCATCGCTTTCGGCCGCAGCAACTCGCACCAACAGCATTTCAATCTCGCCAGCGGGCTCGGGGTCGGCATCGTCGGGTGCCTCGTCGGGAGTCGCCATGATTTTGCCAGTCACTTCAACGTGGTAATCTTCGGGGTCTCCGTGTAGCGAGAGGGAGGGCGAGAACGAGAAATCGACATGACCTATAACGTCGGACATTGGATAGTGCTCCTGGGCTCTTGGGTGAGCCAGTGGTAGTAGACGACGGGCCAAATAAGTTTGGACGTAGCAGCCCGTGAGCTACGGGAATCGAACTCGCAACCACCGACTCGACAGTCCGGTACCCTAACCAATTGAGATATGCAACTTGTGAGTATGAAGTCTACCTCATTACGGGGTGCTAGACCCGGCTGATCGCGGCCGTCGAGGACCAATCCCTGCTCGACGTGCTCACCGTCCTGAAGGAGAGCGGCTGTCGGCCGGAGGATGTCCGTGCGGTTGATGGCCGGCATTTCGACCGGGCCGGGCGCTGCTGGTCGCTCCCGAAGACGGAGGCCAAGGGAAAGAAATTTGTCCGCATCGTTCACCTGACGGATACGGCCTTCGAGATTTGCGAGCGGCTGCTCGCAAAGCACCCAAAAGGGGTGCTCTTCCGCAATCGTTTGGGGAACGCCTGGACTCGCCATGCTCTCGATAAACCCACAACGGACACTGCCGGACCTAGCGGCGTCGAGGACGAATGACCAGCCCGGAGGCGGCGTCGAGGATGCCGGGCTCCGGCAGTGCGTCTTGAGCCAGCGGCACTGGATGGTTTCTGACGCCCCGCAAGGTGCTGGGAGTTTCACCTTTGCTGTATTCGTCCAGGTCAGCGGGGCGAATACGGATCGTGCCCCTGCCCCTGCCGATCCGCTGACAAGGAAGTTGACCCGATTCGACAATAGCGTAGATCGTGTCCGTCGATACACCCTGCCGGGCGGCGGCTTCCTTAACGGTTAAGACGACGGCCGGCACCATCGTTGCCGATGTTGCCGGCGTCTCGGCGTCCATGCGACGTTGCAACGTGTCGGCAAGTGTCAGGGAGGCGGCAGGCGGTGTATCGTGCGTCCGTGGCCCGGCGTCCAGGCTGCGTTGCATCACATCCGCCAAGGTCTGGTTGGCGTCGGCCAAAGTTAGGCTGGCCGCAGCATTAACCTCGTTGGTCTCTTTAAGGTATTGCTTGTAGGTTGCGTAAACGATGCTGTTCATGGAATGGGTGGTTTTGCTTTAAGACTTGGTTTCGTCCGGTCGATACTCCACTATACCATGCTGCTACCAAAATAGAAGCGCACTCCTGAAACAGAAGCACAGTTTTCAAGGCTCCGTCGATGGCAGAGACCGCAAAACCCGATTTCTCGGCACAATACGAATACCTGCGCAAGTTAATCGTCATTGCTAGGAAGAAGCGGAACTTGACGCAACGCGAGATTGCACAGCGAATGGGTCAGCCCCCGTCATTCGTCGGCAAGATCGAAAACGGTACTCGCGGAATCGACGTAGTGGAGTTTGTGGCGTGGTCGAAAGCGGCCGACACCAAACCGCAGATGATACTGACGAAGCTGTTGAAGCGCTGGCCCGAGTCTCAGCCGCCGACAGAACCGCTCCCGGACGATTCGGCATGAGGAGCCGCCACGGCGAGCATTTGCGCGTGGACTTTTCCTGCCATGCCGACCGGCCACCAAGACCAAGGGGACTAAGCCATGAACGCCCGCGTGAAAGCCCTCTACGACGAATACCTTAAAATGACCGGCGAGAAGGGGGCTGCCGCTTCTCTGACCCTAGCCGACGTGATGCAAAGCACCCTTGATGCCAAGACCACGCCGGCCGTGACGCCGGCCAGCGTGCTGACGGTCAGGCAGGCTAGTGAGCGGATGCGCGTGTCGCCTCGGACGATCTATGATCTGTGCGATTCTGGCCGACTTCGGTGCCAGCGGATCGGGACCGGGCGTGGGACGATCAGGATTCGCCCATCTGATCTGGATGATTGCGCGAACGACAGCACCAGCGGCGGCGACGGTCTACGACACCTGATCTACCGTCCGTAGTCCACCACGCGGCTGGTCGCCCTCACGGCTGGCATTCCAAGCACGGTCTCTTGCCGGCTTGGATCGCTTCTCCCCGCGTGGCATGGCCCACACACATTTGGAATCCCCGGCTTGCTTGCAGAGAGGGTGCCACACGGATAAAATCGGGTTTTCCCCGAATTTGCGAGATACTGGCCCCTTGAAACGGCCCCATGCCGGTGCAGCGCCTCCGAAACCGGAGCAAAACCGTCAGGCACCCTGGGGCCAAGGCCGTCCGGTGAAACCAGCAGAATTATTGACGAGCGGGCAGCACAATCTGGAGCGTGTCATGTTGTCAAAGATGCAGGTCCGAATACTGGGGTTCCTTGCCAAGAAGCAGAACTGGGCCACACGAGAAGAAATCGGCGAGGAGACTGGCGACAAAAAAGGCTTCTCGAAAGCCCTTGGTGCGCCGACCAATCCGCCGATAAAGCCCGATTCGCTGGAAGGTCGAGGTTTTGTCGAACGACACGGCTCGACGCCGCCATTCCAATATCGAATCACTCCCTCTGGGCAGCGTGCCTTGCCCTGCGGCGGAAATGACGCCCGTACCGTTTCTGACTCACCCGGCCGCGAGCCAATCGTCAAGGTGAACGAGGCGTTGCAGGGTCGCGATGCGGCCAAAGCGGTGTCCGTGTTTTGCAGTGTGCTGCGGGGAGAGTACAGCTACTGCTTCGCGGACGCGGAGCCCTTTGTGCGCGACACGGTGATGGAGGTGTTCCAGGGCCTAGTGGCCCTGACCACGGAGTTCCAGGTGTTTCGTGGACCGCGCAAGTGGCGGGGTAGTACGTGGCACCACCCGACCTATGCGATATCGTTCAACACTTTGGAGAAACGCCACTTCTGTGATTTCAAGCCGAAGGTAGTGGCAGGCGGGTACTTCAAGATGACCTTTCCGCTGCCACGCCCTGGTTTCCTCGACAGGCTGTTGCAGGGCTGCCAATGGACCCAGCGCGACCAGAGCAGCGGTAGCTACGTGGATGTCCGGCTTTTCGCCGATACTCCGAAGGAGCGGTGTGAGCAGTTGGCGGGCGTAGCAGACCGCGTGCGCCGGTACTACGTCTAGTTCCGGGGCTCCGCTGAGGCTACCGGGGACTTCCGAACACTGTTATTGCGCCACAACGATTTCGCCAAGCCGAATCACGACAGACCTTCATGGTCCATCGGTCGCGTGGCCTTTTGCAGCTACCACCGCTGCCTTGGCCTTCCCAATCTGGTCGGTGGAAGTCGAATCGACCTCGATCTCCACTTGCTGAATCTGATATGGCGGCGAGCGGAACGGACGCACGCGAGCGACGGAGTGTTGCCCGAAAATCTGCTCCCAGAAATTCACCTTGGGATCAGTAATGAAAATTACGTCTGCGGCTTTCAGAATCTCTCGAAACGCCTCGCTGTCCACGCTGTCAATCGAAACACGAATGGGCGGGCCACTAGGACGGCTCTCTTCCGGCTCAACCGACATTCTTACACCTTGCGTAAACGATGGTCACTGTTTGTGCAAAACAATCATTACATTTGTAAGCGATGTTCAAAAGAAGTCAAGGCGGTGGCGAGGCAGGTTGTGGGGGTAGGTGGCTAAACCGCCGGTGCTTTCGGAAATGCCGAACAGCAATCCCCTGTCATAAGCGAATTCGCCGATATTTCAACCTATTTGATCTCCCACAGAAAAGTAGCAGTGCCGAAGTTGACAATCGGGATTCTTCGGACTAAGGTGGTAGCCAGATAAGTCGCTTTCTTCAACCACCGGAGGTCCGGGCCAAGATGAAGTAGTTCGCTTGTGTGTTCGGTTCGGGGCGGCTCTCTGTCTTGGTCGGGAAATCTCGCGGTGGCGGCGATGGGTTCCTGCGTTGGTCGTAGGAAGCCCAAATACGTTTGGAAGCCATGCCCGTTTTGATTGAGACAAATTACTTTCCGTCGAAGAAAAACGATTGAGCCAGGACAAGAAAAACCTGCTTCTCGTATTCCTTGAAGCATACCCACTTGTTCTTCGTCGTTGATGGCGGTCGGATTCCTCTTGGTCGGCTCGGCAGCGGCCTCGTAGGTTTCTATCGAGGAGACAGATCATGCTTGGCAAGACAATGGTGCGAGGTTCGATGTTGGCGGCGATTACGACCGCTTTGATTTTGGCTCTGTCGGTTTCTTCGGTGGCCAGGGCTCAGCTTGTTCTATCCCTGACAAGTGCAGGCGCAGGCAGCGTCACTGTTCCCGCAGGCTACGATTGGACCAATGTGACCGTGCAGTGCTGGGGCGGTGGCGGAGGAGGAGGTGCCGGTCCCGGCGGCAACGGCTACTACATTAACGACGGAGGAGGAGGAGGAGGGGCATACGCGTTCAAAACCTACTTGGCGTTCCGTCCTGGCACCGATGATTACTATATTGGCACGGGCGGTGCCGGAGGATCGCCCGGTGGTTATGGCCTTCCCGGTGGAAGTACAATTT
>Ga0118677_10006648_pt1 | contig 19468 bp, 18 predicted proteins | sample AliMusrvi5mmetaG_FD_86154 | JGI IMG/M metagenome (GOLD analysis project Ga0118677, IMG submission 86154)
GAAATAGAGCGACGTCACATCGCCGGATCCGATGTCTTCGGCGAGGGCGAGTGAGATGAGGGAGGCAACGGGATCTTGCATGGCGAAAGGCTGGCAAAAAGGCTGGCAAAAGGCTGGCAAAAGGCTGGCAAAATTCACACCGGTGCCAGAGCCCGCACGCTAGCGGCAGTTTGATGGAAGGCGGCGGACACGCGGTTTTCGTTAGGCGGTAGCAACGCGATGGGCTGGCCGCTATCGCCGCCTTCGCGGGTGGCCACCTCGAGCGGGATCTGGCCGAGCAGGGGCATGCCGTTGAGTTCGGCTTCACGCACGCCGCCGCCATTGCCAAATAGATAGTAGCGTTTGCCGGCGTCGCACTCAAACCACGCCATATTTTCGATGAGCCCGAGGATGGGCACGTTCACTTTGCCAAACATGGCGATGGCTTTTCGGGCGTCGATCAGGGCCACTTCCTGCGGGGTGGTGACGATGATGACGCCATCGACGCTCACCGTTTGGACGATGGTCAGTTGAATGTCGCCGGTGCCCGGTGGCAGGTCGAGAATGAGATAGTCGAGCTGGCCCCAGGCGACTTGGCGGAGGAATTGCTGGGTGTAGCGGGTCGCCATCGGCCCGCGGACAATGACTGGCGAGGCTCCGTCCAATAGAAATGCCATCGACATCAGCTGGATGCCATGGGCTAGAATCGGGATGATTTCATCCTGTTCGTTGGCCAGCGGGCGTTCGGTGGTGCCGAACATCAGGGCCATGGACGGCCCATACAAGTCGCAGTCGCAGAGGCCCACCCGGGCACCGGTGGCGGCCAAGGCGACGGCGAGATTGGCGGCGACTGTGGATTTGCCGACTCCGCCCTTGCCGGAGGCGATGGCGATGATTCGCTTGACGCCAGGGATGGATGATTTGCCGAGATCGGCGCTGGCTGCGGCTGCTGGTGGTGCCTTCACCTCGATGAGGATTTTGGCGTGGCCAATATCCGGGAGCGGGTCGAGTATGGCGTGGCAATCGTGAAAAATTTGCGCCGGTATCTGTGGATCAGCCGTCTGGACCTCAATTTGAACCGTGGTTAGACCCGGCTCCCAGCTAATGTCTTTGACCAATCCAAAGGAAACGATATCCCGGGAAAAACCCGGATAGCGGACTTGACGGAGGGCTTGGCGGATGAAATCGGGACTCATGGGCGCGGCATTGTCGCTGGATTTCACCACTCTGCAACGTCATTTTTCAGCTCATTCGCAAGCTTGACGCGCCGCCCCGCCTTTGCGGAAACTTCGCGCATGGCATGGCGCATCGAGCAAGCAGTCATTCGGGGGGAAATCGATAATACCGTCGAAGGTCGCACCACGGGCCGCATTTGGCTGGCCGGTTGCGACGCGCCTCTGCAGCTGTCGCTGGAAGGCGACTGCTGGCGCGATCTGGCTGGCACCCGCCTGCAGTTTGAGAATCCGGCACCGCGTCCCGGCCCGGAAACCGCCGGACTGGCCGTGCGCCAGTCCGGGGTGATTGGGGATATGACGGCCTCACGCAAGGCCAAGGTGCCGTTGGCCGGCGATGAGCACTTGGAGGCGCTGCGCAGCGGCCAGCAGGATATTGCGTTTGAGTGGCGCAACATCCTCTACCTCGAGTGGTTCGACGAATTCAACGGGCGCGTTATCATCGAAGCATCCACCTTCGCCCTGCGCATCTCCGCCCATATCTGGGAACTCGACGAGGATGCCGAGGCCGCTCAGAAACTCGCCAACTTGAATGCCATGCGCGATTTTATGGCGCTCGTCATTCAACGGCGCGACGTGGATATGCCTGGCACAGAGCCCGTCGATGAGCTCGACGAATTCGCCTGGGAAGAGCGCCTCAAGGAAAATGACCGCCTCACAGATGCCTATCAAGAGGTGCTCGAAAAATACCTCGACGACGACGATAGCGAGCGCAAGGAAGCCTTCGTCATGGGCTGGGACGGCCTGCTAGACGCCTTGGCCGAACGCGACGAGGCCGATGCTCACGGCGAATTGGATGAGGACGACCCTCGCTTGCACAGGTCCCTGGAGGCCGATGACTTTGAGGGCGATGACTTCGAGGGCGAGGACTTCAATGAGAGCGGCGGAATCCCGTTTGATGACAGCAACTCCCACCCCCTGCAAATCAGGGCTCAGGCCCTCGCCACACAAGCCATGGATTTGGTCGATAAAGGCGACGGTCCCGGCTCACCTTCGTATCTGCTCGTCACCAATCTCCTCCAGGTCAGTGGCAAACTCGCCAGCGCTCTCAACGATTATGGCAGCAGCTACCAGCCGGAGAGCGGCTTCGTGCTGGCTCTGCTCAAACGCTGCCTCAATTGGCTCAACGAGGCCTTGGGTGCCTGTCACCAACTCCATGAGGCTGCCACCGATTCCGCCAAACGCGCCAATCTCGAAAAATTGCAAGCCGCAGCTTTCTTGGTCCGTGAACAGATTCTCGCGATCCGCCGTAATTTCAAGAAAACTTAATCATTGCGCTTTTCTACGGGCATGTTACTTGGTCCCTGCGCCTATGAAATCAATCTTATTAATTGCCGTCGTTGTCGTCGCGACCCTGCTGAGTTCATGCAACACCATCATCGGCTTAGGCCGCGATTTTCGGATGATGGGTGATGGCATGGAAAAATCTGCCAACAAAGCTCAGGGCGGCAGTAGCAGCACGACCGATACCTCGGGTGCCCCGGTCTATTGAGCGGCTGAGCTGTCTTGTAGCGGCCCGTCTGTGACCGCCGATGTGCATGAGATGAGCCTTGTCGAGGCGGCTGGGTCATTGGCGGTTCATGGGCATCGGCGGTTCATAGACACGCCGCTACAACCGACAAATCCTGCGCGGCTCCTGAGCTTGACCGCCATTTCAAGGGAATTGAACTCGCTCGGCCTCTTGGCGCTTTTCAGGTCGAGCCCTGAGTTTTCTGGCTAGTAGCGAAGTTTGCCGGGCGAGTGGAGCCTTTGGCGAAAATGGCGAAAGTCAGGTCTTGTGTGATGGAGCATGGGGAGACAGAGTTTGGGCAGCACATGCGAGCCCTGCCACTACGTTGGATCCCCCGCGGCGAACCCTTTCAAAACCATGAAAGGGTTTCGTCTGGCGGGTTTCCGCCGATTTTAGAGCACCTGATCCGCCAGCGCGGGCTGCCGACGGGCGTGGGACTTGAAGAATACCTGCATCCAAGACTCCGGGACCTGGCCGATCCATTCCTGCTACCCGACATGCTTCTGGCGGTGGAACGCATCCTGCTTGCGGCCGATCGCAAGGACACCGTCTGCATCTTTGGTGACTACGACGTTGATGGCGTCACCTCCATCACGCTGATGCGGCGCATCCTGCAGGCCTACGGACTGGATGCCCGCCATTTCATCCCCAAACGTGGCACGGAAGGCTACGGTCTGAGCCAGGCGGCACTGGTCCGCTGCATGGAGGATGGCATCAAGCCGGACCTGCTCATCGCGGTGGATTGCGGCACCACCTCGCTGGCCGAAGTGGCCAGCCTGAGGGCCGATGGCATTGATGTGCTCATTTTTGACCATCACGAACCCGGACCCGCAGGGCGCCCGGATTGTTGCGCGCTGGTCAACCCGAAATGCGGCACGGCTTTCACCTACCTCTGCGCCGCCGGCGTCACATTCAAGCTGGGTCATGCCTTGCTCAAGACGCGCCCGGCCGACCTCGATTTGAAACATCTCATTGACTTGGTGGCGGTGGCCACCATTTCAGACATTGTGCCGATGATTGGCGAGAACCGGCTGATGGTCCGCCATGGACTCAAACAATTGTCCCACACCCGCAACCTCGGCCTGCGAGCCCTCCAGGAAGTCACCGGAATGCACGGCGAGGCCACTTCCATGGACGTCGGATTCCGGATTGGCCCGCGGCTCAATGCGGCCGGCCGGATGGATGCACCCGAGGTGGCCCTAGCCGCGCTAAATGCCGAGACCAGCAGCGAGGCGCTCGCCCTCGCCCAACAGCTCGACGCCTATAACCGCCAGCGCCAGCAATATGAGGGGCTCATCCGCGAGCAGGCGGTCGAGATTCTAATAGATTTCGATCCCTCACTCGATCCGGTCATTGTGTTAGGCTCTCGGCTATGGCACCACGGGGTGGTGGGCATTGTGGCCTCTCGTTTGATGCGCCAATACCACAAGCCGACGTTTGTGATGGCCATTGATGCGGATGGGCTAGGCAAAGGGTCGGGGCGCAGCATCGAGGGGGTTTCCTTGGTGGAGGCAATCCGTGCCTGCAGCGGCGATTTGGAGGCGGGCGGCGGTCACGCAATGGCCGCCGGCCTGTCGATTCACGAGGGGAAAATCGACAGTTTTCGCGAGCATTTTGGGGCGTATGTGCTGGCCAACACGAGTGATGAGCAACGCCAACCGACGCTAAAATACGACGCTGAGATCAGCTTTGAGCAGCTATCGCTGGAATTTTTGGCCAGCTATGAATTGCTTCAACCCTTCGGCAATAGCAACCCGCAGCCAATTTTTGTCACGCGCAAAGTGGAATTGAGCCGTAGGCCGCTGCACATGAAGAACCAGCATCTGCGGCTCTTGTTGCGGCAAGGTATCAACGAGCAAGACGCGGTGTTTTTCGGTGGCGGAGAATGCCCGTTGCCCGATCCGCCGTGGGACATCGCGTTTTCGATTGATCGCAACACGTACCGTGGGCGTACCACGCTGCAACTGGTGATTCAGGATGTGAGGTGCGCGGCGGCGGATCAGACAATTCCTTGAATTTGCGATTCCCAAGCGGCCGCCGAGCGGTTTGAATGCGCTCCGCCATCCTATGAGCCTCCTTCCCCTCCGCATTGCCCTTGGTGCCGATCACGGTGCCGTTGATCTGAAAAATGCCGTTGCTGCGCATCTCGCCGCGGCCGGTCACCCCATCCAAGACTTCGGCACACAGGGCCACGAGGCCGTGGATTACGCCGATTACGCCAATTTGGTGGCCCGGGCGGTGGCCGATGGCAGTTGTGACTTTGGAATCCTCGCCTGCACAACCGCTGCTGGCATGTGCATTGCCGCCAATCGCCACCGCGGCGTGAGGGCCGCCTCGGCTCGCTCGCCCGAGGAAGCCGTCATCATCCGTCAGCACAATGATGCCAACATCCTCTGCCTCGCCGGCAAATTTTCCGACGAACCCACCGCCATCGCCATGGCAGACGCCTTCCTCGCCACCGCCTTCGCCGGCGGACGCCACATCCAGCGCGTATGCAAGGCATCCGGTAGCCGGATCGCCGAGGTGGATGCGCCCATCGCCGCTGCCATCAGCGCCGAGGCCCACCGCCAGCGCAACAACATCGAATTGATCGCCTCAGAGAATTTTGCCTCGCCGGCAGTGATGGAAGCCCAGGGATCGGTGCTCACTAATAAATATGCGGAGGGCTACCCCGGCCGCCGCTGGTACGGCGGGTGTGAAAATGTGGATGTGGTCGAGCAGTTGGCCATCGATCGCGCCAAGACGATCTTCGGAGCCGAGCACGCCAACGTGCAACCCCACTCCGGCTCGCAGGCCAATACCGCCGTCTATTTTTCCGTGCTGCAACCCGGTGACAAGATTCTAACCATGGATCTGGCCCATGGCGGCCACCTCACCCACGGCCACAAAGCCAATTTTTCCGGGCGTTTTTACGCGGTGACCCATTATGGGGTGAGCCCCGATGACGAGCGAATCAACTACGCCGAGCTGGAAGCCACTGCCCGTGCCCTCAAGCCAGCCCTCATCACCGTGGGGGCTTCGGCTTACTCGCGCATCATCGACTTCGAGCGCATGGGGCGGCTCGCCCGGGAGATCGGTGCCTATCTGTTTGTTGATATGGCGCACATCGCCGGACTGGTCGCTGCGGGCGTGCATCCCAGCCCGGTGCCGCACGCACATTTCGTCACATCCACCACTCATAAATCGTTGAGAGGTCCGCGAGGGGGCATCATTTTATGCAAGGAAGAATTTGCCAAACGGATCGACTCCCAGGTGTTTCCCGGCATCCAAGGCGGACCGCTCATGCATGCCATCGCCGCCAAAGCCGTGTGCTTCGCCGAGGCACTCCTGCCGGAATTTAAAACCTATCAGCAGCAAATTGTCCGCAACGCCCAGGCCATCGCCGCCCGCCTCACCCACCACGGCTACCGGATTGTCTCCGGCGGCACCGACAACCACCTCATGCTCGTGGACCTGCGCAGCATGGGCCTCAACGGCACCCTCGCCTCCCACGCCCTCGACTTGGCCGGCATCACGGTGAACAAAAATTCCATTCCCTTTGACACCGGTTCGCCGATGAAGCCCAGCGGCATCCGAATCGGCACCCCCGCCGTTACGACCCGTGGCATGCGCGAGGCGGACGTGGAACAAGTTGCCGATTTCATTCATCAAGTCCTCCTTGCACCGGAAGATGCCGCCCGTCTCACGTTCATCCGTGATGAAGTCTTCTCCTTCAACCGCGCCTTCCCAATGCCGAGATAACGACGCACCAGTCTTGCCCGCCCCGCCGCACTCTGCCTAACTCTCGGCATGCAGCTCTACCTGCTATTCTTCGCCGGGTTGCTGTCTGGCTTGATCGATGCCATCGCTGGTGGCGGCGGCCTCATCAGCGTGCCCGCCCTGCTGTGGGCCGGCCTGCCCGTCCAAATGGCATTGGGAACGAACAAATTGCAGGCGGCCTGCGGGACCTCGCTCGCCGTTACCCGCTTTGCCCGGGCCGGCTGGATTAGCTGGGCCGACGTGCGATTGGCTATCGGAGTGACCTTTGTGTTTGCGGCACTGGGTACTTGGGCGGTGACGCATCTGGATAAGGCCCTGCTCAAAGCGATGGTTCCGTGGTTGCTGTTGGCGGTGGCCGTCTATACGCTGCTCAGCCCGCGCCTAGGCCTGCAACGCAGGGCCGCCAGGCTTTCCTCCAACACCTTCGCCATGCTCGGCGGCTCTGTGCTGGGGTTTTATGATGGCTTCTTCGGTCCTGGCGCCGGTTCATTCTGGACCATCTCCCTGCTCAGCCTGCGCGGTTTTGAACTGACGCGGGCCACGGCCTACACCAAGGTGGTCAATCTAACAAGTAACGTGGCCTCCCTGCTGGTTTTTCTGTTAGCTGGCAGCGTGATGTTCAAAATCGCACTGGTCATGATTGCCGGGCAACTCATCGGTGCACGCCTGGGTTCCGGGTTGGTGATCAAGCACGGTGCGCCGTTTGTGCGCGTGGTGTTTTTGGTGGTGGTGTTCGTCCTGACGGCCAAGCTGCTGTGGGACCAGTTGTGAGGGATCAGGCCTTGATGGCCCAGCGCAGTTTGGCAGAGCTGCTGCGTGAATTGAGGTGGCGTTCCTGAGGACTGGCGGTGACCACTTCCTCACTGATGCTGGAGTACACCCCGTCTCGCCAGCCAGCTTGAAACGCCTTCTTCACCCGACGGTCCTCCCCTGAATGAAATGTTAGAAAAACCGTCCTGCCGCCGGGTTTCAGACAATCCGGCAGCACCCGCAATAAGCCGTCCAAGGCGGTGAATTCCTCGTTTACGGCTATTCTAACGGCCTGGAACACTCGCCGAATCGTCAGTTCCACCCCCTCTTCAGCGCGGCCGCTCAGGCAGGTTCGAACGGCTGTGGTGAGTGCCATGGTATTGGCGAAGCGGCGGCCGGCCAGTGCCAGTGCAAGTTCGGCGGCTTGCGGTTCATCGGCGTGTTCGTGGAGCGCCGTTTCCAGTTTTGCTGTTGTCACCTTGGCCAGCCAATCGGCGGCGCTGAGTCCGCGATTTGGGTTCATTCGCATGTCGAGCGGACCCGCAAATTTGAAGCTGAAGCCGCGTGCCGGATCGTCCAGTTGCATCGATGAGCAACCGAGGTCGGCAAACACGAAGTCCACCCCGTCGATAGCGCGTTCGGCGAGCACCTTGGCCAGTCCTGCGTAGTTGCAACGCAGCGCTTCAAACGTGTTTTCTCCAAAACCCAGTGCCCGCAGACGGGCAAGAGTTTTGGGCATTTCCAAGGGGTCGAGATCCATGCCCAACAATTTGCCGGAACCCGTGATCCGCTTCAAAATCCCTGCCGCGTGCCCGCCGTAGCCGAGTGTGGCATCGACGCCAATGCTGCCCTCACGCAAGCCAAGGGCCGCCAGGCACTCCTCCATCATAATCGGTAGATGGGTTCCGGCAGGCGTCTTGCCCGAGGCAATCACCTTGGCCACCGTCTCCGGATAGCGCCCGCCATCATGCTCCTTGTACTTTTGCTCGAATCGACGCGGGTTGCTCCCGCCGTAACGCGGGCGGCGGGGGGGACGGGCTGCGCTGGGATCCGGGTCACTCATGCCTCCAGCCTAGCACTACCTCCGTGCCTTGTCAGTTATCCTGTGCTAACAAAAAATCCAGAGTATTCTTGCTTGTTCCGCCGGAGTTACAAGCTACGCTGCTTGCATGAATCTGCTGGAAGTTTCCCTTGCAAGCAGGCTGGCTCTGACGCCCCATCATTCCCGCGGTGCGATGGTTTGCGCGGTTCTTGCCGCCACGGCTTTCGGCTGCGCCGCGTGTTATGCTCCGGCTAAGCCGCCCCCGGCCGTGACCAAGTCCACTGCTCCAGCCCATGATCCGAAGCGCGACCAGCAGGCCGTGGAGTACAAATGCCTGTTGACCGGCGAGCGGCTGGTGGAACAGGCGAAATGGCAGGAGGTGGCCACCTACTGCGCCGCCCTCGAAGCCCGCTTCCCAAAGTCCACCTACCTCGACCGCATTATCTTCTATCAAGGACTGGCGCATATCTGCAACGCCGGCAACGCCGGCAACGCCGCTGACTTTGCGTTGTCCACGAAATTGTTTGAAAGAGTCACCCGCAACTATCCCAAGAGCGAATTTTACGAACCTGCGCTCTATTATCTAGCGTTGGCGCATTTCCTGAACAACGAATACCAGAAAACTGTGGCCGCCTGCTCTGAATATCTTCGCAAATATCCCGATGGCCTGTATGCCGGCGACTTGCAGTACCGACTGTCTTACATCGATTCCAATGACACCCGGGTGGAACCTAATAAGATAATCACCGAGATCGAGACTTTTATGGAAGGTCATCCAAATGATGTATCTAACGGATCTATGCTGTGTCTGCTCGCAGACACCTATAAAAAAAGCCACGAGGATGACAAGGCACTCGCAGCCTATCAAAAGGCGCTCTTTAGCAAGAGTCCCGACGATGTGATCCAATACGCACTGGATTCCGCCACCACGATTCTGCAAGCAAGGAAGGATTGGAGTGCCATCGCCGAGATGCATGGCGAATACCTGCGAAGAAATCCCGACAATCCGTTTTTACTGCAGGGGTTCGGAGATAAGGTGAAAAAGGACATACGCGAAGGTAAAGGCGAGGAAGGTGCCCATATGCTCGCCGACTCCCTGCGCCCCCGCATCGGTAATCCCACCATACAACAAGTCGAGTACCTCCTAGACCTGATGGTTCAAGCCATCGTGCCGCGCAAAAAACCTGCCAAGGAGGAAATGGCAGCCCTCGCCGATCAACTCGACAAGCAACTCGTCGAGACCCTCAAACAGGTGGTCGGCGACAAGCCCAACCCCACCGCCACCGCCCGCATGCTCTATGCCCAAGCCCGTTTGAGCCAGTTGTTCTATCGGAAGAGCCGGACCGAGCGCTCCGATTTCCTGCTCAAAGACCTTGCCACCAAATATGCCAGGGAACCGGCCGTGCTCAGCCCGACACTGCTATCGGTGTGTGGCGATATTCTTCTTCAGGAAAATGATCTCGAGGGTGCTGAGGCGATGTTCCGGTATTTAGCCGCCAACTACAAGGACTCGCTGTTCTCCGATGCCGGCCCGCTCGGCCTCGGCAACCTCGCCCTCGCCCGAAAGAATCCAGAACAAGCCCTCAAAATCTTCGAGGATGCCCTCACGAACAATCATGGCACATCCCGTTTCTGCGAAACCACTCTCGGCAAAATCCAAGCCCTCATCGACCTCGGCAAATTCGATGAAGGCCGCAAGCTCGCCGAGCAGGTGGTCGGCGATAAGAAGTTCCGCGGAGAAATGGCTGCCAAAGCCTATCTGATGATGGCGGACGGCTACCGGGTGGAGGCGGCCAAGGCCCCGCCCGGTGATGGGGCCACCGAGCTTCTCAAGAAGGCCTACGCTACCTATCAAAGAGTTGAGATCACCTATCAAAGCCTCCCTGAAATCTGTGCGGAAGCCTATTGGCAGGCCGCTGAAACCGCCAAGGAACTCAATCAAGATGGCCTCGTCGCGGAAAACTTGAAAGCGCTTATCGATCATCCCAGGCTTCAAGACACCCGCCGGGCCAAGGACGCCAAGGACGCCAAGGACGCCAAGATACTCAATCCGTGACGATCCAGCGGTTCGAGCCAAGTGTCCCATGAGGCGTGGATGGAAAGCACGTGGAGAGAACTGGTCCCGCGCCACGGAATGAGCATCGCTGGAGCGCACGGCTTTCGCTGGAACGGCACTTGCGCTTTGGATTGCTACAGGTCCAGGGTGGTTTTCATATATGGGTGAGTGTATGGTTTTACGGGTGCCTGTCAATTTTCCGATGAATCCTCCAGGGAAAGCGGGGAGTGGCCAAACAACTCGCGCCAATGTTTTCCGGGGGCGATTTGGCAGGTGCTGGGTGCCCATCATCGCCCGGCGCAACTCGACGATACTCAATCCGTGACGACCAATCAGGCATTGTCTTATGAGTATTGAGCCATTAGGTTTCCGGCGGTTAACGTCTGAAAATCAGCCACGCCGGAGGGATTGCATGACCCATTACTTCGATCACAACGCCACCACGCCATTGTCACCGCCAGCCCGTGAGGCATGGCTGGCGGCGCAGGCAGATTTTTGGCAGAATCCGTCCAGTTTGTACCGTGGGGCGGGAGCGGTGAAGCGTCGTCTCGAAGATGCCCGCGAGGCCTTCGGCGAGATTTTCGGTTGTGAGGCGGAACGGATTATTTTTAATTCCGGAGCCACAGAAGGTTGCAACACCGTGCTGGCGCACGAAGCCCGGCAGGCGGCACCGCACGCTCGAATTTGCCTGAGCGCCGTCGAGCATTCCTGCATAGGCTCGGCCGCCCAAAAATCGTTTGGAGCCACTGGTGTGAGCAAGCTACCGGTTGATTCGTCCGGGCGTCTCGATCTTGGGGAGGCGCTACGGGTGATTGAGGCGTCTCGGCCGACGCTGGTATCAGTGATGGCTGCGAACAATGAAACGGGCGTGCTGCAGCCGTGGCGTGAGTTGGCGGAGTTTTGCCGGAGTGAGGGGCTGCGCTTTCACTGTGATGCGGCGCAATGGCTGGGCAAGATGCCGCCGGAGGGCTTGACTGGCTGCGATTGGGTGACGGTTAGCGCGCACAAATTCGGCGGGCCGAAAGGGGTCGGGTTGCTGATCATTCCGGCCGACGTCACACGGCCGCTGGCGCTGCAAGCGGGCGGAGCGCAGGAGTCCGGGCATCGGGGTGGAACCGAGGATTTTCCCGGTATTGCCGCCATGCTCGCCGCCCTGGAAACCCAGGCTTCTGACGGAGATGCAAGGGGGCGGGATGGTTTCGAGGGCGCGCTGATGGCGGCGGTTCCCGGTTCCCGGCTGCTCGGCGCGGAAACCCCGCGTCTTGCCAATACCTCGATGGCAGTGATGCCGCGACACGGGAATCTGAAATGGCTAACCCGGCTCGACGAACGCGGATTTGCCGTTTCGACGGGGTCGGCCTGCACTGCCGGGAGGGGCAATCCTTCGCATACCCTCGCGGCCATGGGATTGGACCCGGATGACATGGGGCGGGTGCTGCGTTTCAGCAGTGGACCCGCGACAACCTCGGACGAGTGGCTAGCCCTCGCTGCGGCGCTGGAAGATTGCTGGAAGGCACTGCAGGGTGGCAACCGCAGCACAACAAAAGTTTCTCTATCCAATCTTTAGTCCCCCCCCGAGCAAACCGAAAATTTGTATCATGACCCAAGACGAAGCTATCCGGCAAATTCAGGAAAACTGCAAAACCATCGCCCTGCAGATGATGAAGATCCATCCGGCGGTGGGTGCCCTGGAGGACGAGCCAACGCAGTCGGCCATCTTAACGGCGGCGCATCGGCTCACCGTCGAACTGGAGGTTATCAAGAAGAAGTTGATTCAATTGCAGAAGCGCGACGATTCGTCCGAGCTTTGATCCGGCGCAATGCGGAGACGGTCCAAATGATTGGATAGAGTCGTTCATGATACCAGAGTTTGGCGAAGTAAAATCCGATCGGGGTGCTGGGAAAACGGGTGCCATGGTCGGTCGCTGCGGTGAGCCATGCGATGCCGCGTTGGAGCACGGCTCCGGCATCGCCGGGGGCTCCGGCGAGTGCATCGAGAGCGAGCGCGGTTTCCTCGATGGAAGAAGGCGAGCACTCGCCGGCTCCCCAGCCTCCGTCGGGATTTTGATGATCTAGCAGCCAGGTTATGCCGCGTCCGGCACCCTCGCGGGGGAAATCCTCCAGCGGCAGCAAGGCACGGAGAACTTGTGTGGTGCCGTAGGTGGGATTGGCCTCGTCTGAGCGGTGCTGGTTTCCGAACCAGAGTGGATGCCAGGAGCCGTCGGTTTGTTGCACGCGTTTTAGATATTCCATGGCGGAGACCGTCTGCCGCCGCACGCGCTGCTGCAAGGGGGGGCTGAGGTCTGGAAGCCAGATCTGCCAGGCGCGCAGGGTGTGAGCGGTGAGATCGGGGCTCGAGCGGTCAAAGGGAAGTGTGCCCCAACCCCGGCAAAATGTCGGAATGCCGCCATCGCGATTCTGAATGTTCAGCAGCCACTCGACGCCTCGCTCCGCAGCGGCGGTGGATTCGGCGCGGGATGCATCGTCGCGCAGCAGGTGCAGCGCGAGCAGCGCCCCAGGCGTGTCGTCCGCATCGGGCACAGCGCCCGGCAGGTCGGACCACGCCCAGCCGCCACTCGGAGCATCGGTATAGAGGTGGCGCTCATGATACTGCTGATCGAGTAGCCAGCGACGGATCTTGCCCCGGCGCAATGGATCGAGCCCGGAAAAATCCCCAAGTGCTTTGATCGCCAGGGTCGTCGTCCAAGTCGCAAGGTTGGTATCGATGGGCCACGAGCCGTCGGGTCGCATCGAGCGCTGCAGGAAGCCGACCGAGCGAGCGACCACCGGGTGCTGCGCCTGGCCGGCGGAGGCCAGCGCCATCGTGACGAAGCTTGTTAGCGGGGTGGCCTCCAGAAAGCCGCCGTTTGGCGGTTGGATCCGGTCGAGGAGGGCAGACACCCGGGGCCAGAGGGCTTTGCGATAGCGACTGGCAGGAAACCGTGGTGGGACGTGAACGAAGCGGGCGTAGCCGATGGCGATCAGTGCTGGCAAGGCGTAGCTGACGACGGGCATCCGCAGGGCACCGAACCAGGATCGAGGAAAGGCGGCGAGTTCGAAGGGCAGCGGCAGGACGCGGCTCCAGTTTTCGTCCTTGGTATTGCCGAGCCGGCCTGCGATTGCACAGGCCATCAGGATGGGAACGGAGAACGTGCGATCCCTGCCGTAGCGGGCAACCACTGCAGCCGCGATATCGTCCGGCGTGCCGGAGCCGCAGTAGTTGGCGATCCATTGATCGGCCCGGTCCTTGGTGGCACTGTCGCTGGGCACAAGGGCAAGGGCAGCGCGGCAGAGCAGGGTTGTTGAGATGTTCGAAAACGAATCGGTGGTATCACCCCAGCCGCCGTTCGGGTTCTGGTGTTGCTGCAGCCACGCTGCACCGGCGGTGATGTATTCCGCGTGGGCTCCGGCAGCCACGGAGTGAAGCGCGATGACGGCGGTGGCGGTGGAAAGCGCGGAGGACGAGAGTTTTCCCTCCCAGTGGGAATCATCCACCAACTCCGCGAACAGGGCGGCTTGGGCGTTAGTTAGGAAGCGGTCGAAGTTGGCAATCACTGGGCTGCGGGAGGTTACCATGCCAAGTGGCCCAGCGCGAGCAGCCCGTAATAGGTGTATTCCAAGTCCAGGATATCGTCGTCCCAGTGGCCGTGGAAACCGCCTTCTGCCGTCCAGAGTGTGTCAACGAAGTCGAGGCACGAGTCCTTGATGACGGCAAAGTCGGTTTGCAGACCGTCGAGGGCGTGGAGCGCAACCGCAGTGTTCAGGAGATCGGGCAGAGGACCTCCAGGAAACGGGACGAATCCGCCGGAAGGTGGGTGAAACGCGCTGAGAAGGAAATCGGAGGTTGTGGAGGGGATTGGCAGCCGCAGGTTTTTAGAAATGGCGACTGCGGCCGCCGTGGCGGGTACGTTGGAGACTGGAAATGAGGAATCATTGGCCCATCCGCCGTCGGGTTGGTAGAGGCTCTGCAAACAATCTGCGATGCCACCCGGATGTGGCGGCTGCCGACCGTGATCGGCATTCGCCCCATACGCGAGAAAGCAGGCATAAGACGAGCCCGCCGCCGCCGCCGGTTGCTGGTTGTAGCCGCCATCCGGCGAACGAAAACTCTCTAACCGGCCAAGCGCCGCGTCAATGGCCGCTTGCCCCACTTTTCCAGGAATAGCGGAAAACAAGCGGGCCAGGCAGGCCGCATGGACGAAATCCAGCTGCGCCGGATCGTGCGGAAGCAGATAGCCTGCCAGGTTTGCGGGGACCTCCAAGCGCAGCGCCATAAGCGCATCAACCCCGAATGACGTGTAGTAAAGATCCGACCGGCCGGAACGATCGCGAAAGCCGCCGTCGGGATTCTGTTGCGAGCAGACGAACGATGCGACCAGGTCGGCCGCGGGCCCGAGCATTCCTGGCCCTAGCCGTGCCACCTGGAGCATTTCGAGGCGCAGGGACATTTTTCTAACTGGCAGCTAATTCTGCGAAGCTGGCCCGGTCCGGTTGATCCTGGATCTTGCCGTGTTGTTCCTCGAATTCGTGGCACCAGCCCTTGATGACCAAATCGTTGAAAATTTTGCCGATAACCCTCCGCAGCAGGCCTTTGAGGGTGGCGTTATCGAGGTCTCCCAAGGCCTTAATCGCCTGATCCTTGTAGCTTTCAAGGAGCAGCAGGCACTTTTCGTCGGCTTTCACGGCATGCACGAGATGGCGGATTTGGTCCGAGGTGTCGGCAGCGAGTGGCTCATGATGCCACAGCGACTCCAGCAGTGCCCTGCCGTCACCGCGAGCCCGCTCGTGTGCCACTGCTAGCATCACCGAAGGCCGCATCTTCTGCCCTTGGTTCGCACCGGCGTCGGCGGCGAGATCGTTCATGTCGTCGCGGATCTGATAGGCGATTCCCAGGTTTTGGGAGTAAGTGGCGATGACGTCAGCGACGGCCGGGAGCTTACCGGCGTAGCTGGCGCCAAGTTTGAGTGCCACCTCGAAAGCCGGTGCGGTTTTCTGGCGGAAAATTTCAAGCACGCTGGCTGTTTTGAGTAGTGTCGGCTGTTTGGCCCAGATGAGTTCCGCGCCTTGGCCGCGACACAATTCGCGCTGGCCGTGGGCAGCAACTAACAACATTTCGACTTTGTGAGCGGCGTCGGCGTTGCATTCCCCGAGCAGCCTGTAGCCCTCGCCGATGAGAAGATCGCCCGCATTGAGTGCCACCGCAATGCCCTCCCGTGCATGCAAAGTCGGTTGATCGTAGCGTCCGTCGTCGTCGTCCTCGATGTCATCGTGGATGAGTGAGGCCTTGTGGAAGCACTCAACTGCGACAGCGACTTTTTTCAGGTCCTCGGGGATGGGTTCGCCGCGATCGTCGCGCAGGGCTTGGAACGCGGCGACGGTGAGGAACGGGCGCCAGCGTTTGCCGGCGAGGGCCAGCCAGTCACGGGCGATTTCCTCTTGGCGGCCTGCGGGCGGCCCCATGATTATCGCCAGTGAGTCGGCGGAGAACCACTCGGCCACGTCGTCGTGGAGGGCGTTGAGATTGAGGCGGCGGGTTTTATCGTCGGAGCTCAGATGGATATAGTCCCAGACCCAGTCGATATCGACGGTGGTATTGATGCAATCGTCTTGGAGCAGTGGCACCGCGATGGAGGGAATGGCCGCTGCCTCGACGTAAGGGAAGGTGCGCTCAAGAACAGACAGGCAGGAAATGCCGACGATTGCCTCGATTTTACCGGTCTGGATCAGTGACATCACCACTGCCGAGCCCTCGGCGACGAGCACCGCGTAACCGAGTCGCTCGGCCTCGTTCTGGAAATCCTGGATGGTGCAGAGGCCGCACTGTTTGCACAACAAGCCGAGTTCATCAAAGGGAGCCGGGCACTTATCCTCGACGCGCAGGCACTTCGGCATGAGCAGTAAGCGGCGCTCGTAGGGGATGCTGGCCAGAGTCTCGCTCCACATCTCGTTGTTGAGGCAGACGGCCGTGTAGTGGAGGTAGGTTTCCTCGATGTTTGCCTCTTCGAGGATCCGGCGGGCATGCACCTCCAGCACTTCCAAGGGCATCGGCGGCACCGGCTTTTCGCGTTCGATGTAGGCGCGAATATGGGCTCTGACGGAGTCTCGGGCAGGTTTCGTCTGAGGTATGTTCTTCTTCGGCGGACGAAACCAGGTGGTGGTGGCCGAGATGAGCTTGGGAATGCGGAGGGCTTCGAGATTGAACATGCTTGCAGGAGGGAGGGGCTATTTCGCGGCGTTTGCCGCCAGCGCGGCTTGTGCTTTGGCGGATGCGGCGGCGGCGCGACGCTGGATTTCTTCAGGCGAGGGAAGATTGGTGAGATCAATTTCGGCCAATACTTCGGCCGGGATAAATCCGTCGCGCTGCAGTTTGTCGAGGCAGCGCTTGCGTTCGGCGAGGGCCTTGTCCGCGCTGCGTTCTGTGGAGAAGCGTGACTTCGCTTGATCCGAGCGATTGCGAAGGGTCGAGTAGATGTCGCCGCCTAGCAGCGACGAGACATTGACTTTCATTTTCTCGCGAGACAGGTCGCTCGCGTTGACCGGCTCGCCGTTGATCGGACTGCCAGAGTATTTTGGGAACATGATGGCAACTTCCGGGCAAACCCGGGAACATGCCGGGCAGTTGGTTTTGCAGTTCTCCTGGTTGCGGACCTGAATGAGGGAGTTCTCATCAACGTTGTAAACATCGAATAAGCAGAAGCTGAGGCACTGCATGCAGTTGGTGCAGCGGTCGTAGTCAATCACCGGAAACCATGGCTTCCAGGATCGCGTTGCCGTTGTGGAGGCCCCGGCGGCGGCAGCGGGCGGCGTGTTTCCGGTGTGCCTGGCCCGGTAGCTGTCGGCGGAGACCGTGACGGCATTTCCGGAATCGAGGAGGGCGGCAATCTCAGAGGCGATGGCGGGCATGGTTGGCTTGGTGTCAAGAAGCTGATGGGCTTTCGTGCATGTTGACGATTTCAGCGGTAGGCGGCAACGGGCACCCCGCCTGGGTGAAAAGCCCCTTCACGGCGCGGGGGTGGCAGGCGATGATCCGCAGATCGTCCTTGTGCGCCAGTTCGGCGAGACGGGGATCGCGGGTGGCGGCCATCTCACAAAGATCGGGGACGGCCTCAAACTCTTCGCCCGAGGCGCAGAGTTGTTCAAGCCGGGCATTCTTCACCGGTCCCGAAATGACCTGGGCGTAGGCGCAGCGGCAGTAGAGGGTGTGCGACATCCGTTGGCTATACTTTGGGTTTTGAGGCTTCTTCAGCAAGCTTTGCATAGGCCCCGAAGTCATTGAAAAAATACTTCTTCGCCAACCAGTACATCCAGTTCTTCTCCGGAATCTCCTGGCCCGGAAGATGCTGGCTGCTGCGCGGCTCCATGCTGTCAAGCTCGGCCATGGCGGTCTGGCGGATCGTGGTGTCGATCGCACCGTGCTTTTCAGCAAGCGCCTTCACCAGATCGGGCCGCTCCAGCACAATGCAGCCGCGGGTGTGGCGCGCCGCAGTCTCGCGGAAATCACGGAGGAAGGCCGATGAAGTCATCGTTTCGTAAATGCCACGCTTGTCGTCGATCCGGTCCCTTGCAAACTGGATGATCGGACAGGGCTCGATCGCCCCTCCCGGTGATACGTGGTGACTGATGCCCGTCGCCATCGGACAGAGCGCCTGCCCACGATGGTCATGGTACGCGTCGATCAGCGCTATGGGCAGCTTGGATCGCATCTCTACCACAAAACGCCGCGTCCGGAGCGTCTGCTCAGGCGTCAGCGCAAGCTCAGGATGAATCTTAGGCCCGACCGGTCGGTATGTATGGTACCATGCGTAGTGGACGCCACGGGCGATGAGTGAGCGCAGCCAGGATTCGGTGAGCAGGTCATCGATGTTGGTTTGGCAGAGGCTGGTGGCGACGCCGGTGAGGAGTTTTTGTTGGAGGCAGTGGTCGAGACCGCGCAGTGTGTGGGAGAGCACGTTCGGTTTGCCGCGGCGTTCGTCGCTGACAACCTCTGAGCCCTCGATGCTGACGAGCGGGGAGGCATTGCCGAGTGCGCGGAGTTGCTTGGCTTTTTTTTCGGTGATGAGCTGGCCGTTGGTAAAAATCTGGAAGGCGCAATCCGGGTGTTGGGCGAGGAAGTCGAAGAGTTCGTCGTGCATGAACGGTTCGCCGCCGAGGATGCCGAAGAATGAATTGCCATGCGCCTTGGCCTCGTTGACCACACGGTTGAGTTGGTTAAAATCGATTTTAGTTTCGGGTTTATCGACATCGACCCAGCACCCCTGACAGCGGAGGTTGCAGGAATTGATGATAGAAAGGTAAAGGAACGGTGGGAAAAAGACACCCTTGCGGAGGCGTTTTTTGTGAAGATGGACGGACCGCATGCCTTTGACGCCGAAGTTCCATGCGAACTTAAGCAGGTGCCTTTTATCGGTGCTGGTGAGGAGATGGGCGGCGTATTGAGCGATCATAAAATGAGGGAATGGGGTGAAGCGGTGATGAGGCCGACCTTCAGGCCCTGCGCATTGAGGCGACGGGCGAATTTGCGGACGACGGTGGTTTTTCTGGATTCGAGGAATCCACCGATCATGATGTAGCGGGCTTGCATGGGTTGCGGAGAATCTCAGGTGGTTAAATTTGCAATCCGTCTTCCTCGTGCGCCTGCATTCGGCCGATCGTTTGTTGAAGCCATTCAACGTAGCTCATGACGTCGAAACTTTCATCTTCCGGTTCGCCGCGCACGGCATAAAGCCAGCCGTCGCGGTAGGGATCGGAGCGGACGATGCAGGCGTCACTGTCAAGGATCGGGTTTTTTCCTGCAAACGTCCCCGTCATCACTGAAAACACGTCGCTGGTGGCCTTGAAGCCTTCAACCCAGCCAATCTCTTGCCCCGGACAGATCCCATCACCCGGCTTGACGCTGAACTCGGCCTCCACCAGCTCGCCAAGCATGCGGGTCGCAAATTTTGTGAATCCAACCCGCCACTCGCCCGCCGCGTCCGCTACCGGTGCCATCCAATAATGCGACCTGGAGTAGCGGTAGGAGGCGGGCAAGCGGGCAGCGAAGCGGGCGTGTTTGAAGTTGACGAAATCCATGCTGAGAACCGGCGTAACCTAGGAGTCAATCCGACCCCGGCAAGGTTTTTTTTATTTGTAAGTGCATTCTC
>Ga0118677_10006651_pt1 | contig 19462 bp, 17 predicted proteins | sample AliMusrvi5mmetaG_FD_86154 | JGI IMG/M metagenome (GOLD analysis project Ga0118677, IMG submission 86154)
TGATTAAAGGGATAAGCCAAAGGACGGGGAAGCTGTCGAGTCGGTGCTGTTCTGCAGGGCCGAATGCAATGAGCTGATGGTGGTGGATTGCACGCTGCCATCCGACAGGCCGATGTTGCCCGTTTTCTGGTGCGTCTCAGTCGTCCAAGCCCAGGCACCCGCGTTCGCACTGATAAAGGCGCCGCCGGTGGTGCCGTTGGGCGCTGCTGCCGTTGGATAGACAATCGTGCGCGAAGTGGGCATAGCATTCCCAAACGCATAGGTCGCAGCGGCATTGTTGGCCGTGCCAACGTTGCCGATGTTCAAGTCGCCCATGACGAGCATCTGCGGAGCGGAATCCGACGCGTCACCGGTGACGAAGTAGCTGATCTTGGTCGCAAGATTCTGCTTGCTCGCCATCGCGGCGGCAGTCGGGGCGGTGGTGTTACCGTCCAGATCGGCATAGGAAAAGTTCGTGGCATAAAAGCCGTGGCCGACCAGGTTATCCGAGGGGCAACCCACCACTTTGGGGGTGGACAGTTCGTTGGACATCACCATGAACGCCATGCCGGGGTTGTTGTTTGCAGGAGTTGCTCCGCCAGTATGTGTATAATATTCGGAGGCGCCGCCGGAGGTCCAAGTGACGGCCGTGCAGTAACGATCGTTGTTGTCGCCCGCCCAGATCTTGAAGGCGAGCAGGTCCTGCTTGATGTTGTTGACGCAGCTGATTTTCTGGGCTTTGCGTTTGGCGGCGGCGAGCGCAGGCAGCAGCATGGCGGCCAGAATGGCGATGATGGCGATAACGACGAGCAGCTCGATGAGCGTGAACGCCGCTTTTTGTTTGAACAGTTTTTTCATAAGTTGATGATGTTTCAGTTTTTGTTTTCTTCCCGGGAACCGGCGGCGAAATCTCGTGATATTCGCTGACAATTCTGGATTCTGAAACTCTATAGCAATGCCGATGCCAGCCGCCGGATTCGCTTAAAACCCAATAAAACTGCATTTCGTTTTCCCAGCGGGGCCGACCAGCGTGAAAATTTCACGCGCTTTTGCGTGAACCTCACGCAACCCGGGTGAAATGGAACCGGTGGCTGGCACACGTCAGGGACGGCGCAGGGCGCTCCTAACTGACAAATTTCGGTTCAAACACCGGACCGAGGCTGTGCTTCCGCAGCAGGTCGCAAAACCGGGCGATGCCGCGCTTCTCGTCCTCCGCCAGGCGGTAATGGATGTGCCACTCGAAATAATCGCGGCGGAAATCCGCATCGAACTCTTCGCGCGACTCGATGATCTGCTCCATCTGTTCCATTCCGGAACGTTTGGCCGCCTTCAATTCCTGGCGCAGCTCCTGGCTGTCAATCCCGCGCCGCAACGCCCAGACCGCATAGACGAAGGGCAGATTCGTCAGCTCCGTCCAGGCGGCACCGAGGTCGAAAATCTCGTGCGGGTGCGGCGCACGCTGGAATTCAATCGCCGGGTCGCCGATGAGCAGCACGAAATCCTTTGCCAGCGCCGCCGGGTAATTTTCCAGCGGCTTGAATTCCGGCTTCAAGCCCTGTTCGGCCAGCAACACTTTCAGCAGATTCACGCTCGTGAGCGACGCGGTGTCGCAGAAAACCTCCTTCGCCTCCGCCAGCGGTTTCTGGTGCGCGAGAATGACGCTGTAAACTTCACCGAGCGACGCAATGGCGATGCCGTCGAGAATGTCGTAGCGGTCATGGAGCAAGACCTCGGTGACGCTGACGAGCGCGGCGTCGAGGGCATCGCGCCGGAGCAGCTCGGCGAGCCGGGCCGGCGTGGCGAAGATGATCGCATTGCCTAGATCGCGCGTGAGCGGCGCGGCGTTCAGGTAGGGCACTGAGCCGATGCGGAATTTTTGTTTGGTCGCGGTTTCCAAGCGTGCGGAGCCTACAAAATCCGGGCGCGAGAAACCAGCCAGGAAAACAATCCGGGGCCGGTTGCCCGAACGGAACCCGGATCGCCGGCGGGCGGCGCGGGCCAACACCGCTTTTGCACGGGTGAAAAACTTCGGCCACAAGTTACATTCTCGTCCGCGCGAAAGCGCCGCGCCGCTCTGGCATTGATTTTGGGCGAACGACGGTTCAAGCTGTGCGCCGTCGTTCAATTAAAATTATGAAATGTATCGCATCGTTGGTGGCAGTGCTCGGCTTCGTCGTGTTTCTGGCGGGTGGCCAGAAGGCGGCCGGACAGGAAAGTTTTTCCGGCAAGGTGACGGAGACCATGGACGCCGGCAATTATACCTATGTCCTGGTGGATACCGGCACGAATAAAATCTGGGCGGCGGCAAGTCCGGTTCCCGTCAAGCCGGGCGATACGGTGGCGGTGAGTCAGGCAATGGCGATGGACAATTTCCACAGCAAGGCGTTGAACCGGGATTTCCCGGTGATTTATTTTGCCGGCAGCATCACGGTAAACGACGGCAAGCCCGGCGCGGCGAAATTGCCGCCGGGCCATCCCGACCTGGCCAACGACAAGGCCGGGCAACTGCCCGCCGGCCATCCCGCGCCGGCTGCCAAAGCGCCGGCTGCCAAAGTGGATTTCACCGGCTTGAAACCGGCCAAGGATGGCAAGACCGTCGCGGAAATCTATGCCGCCAGCGCCACGCTGGCGGGGCAGTCCGTCACGGTGCGCGGCAAGGTGGTCGGCCGCATCCGCGCCCGCAAGGTGCTGCTGGCCGCCACCAGCCATGTCGAAGGCGACATTCTGCACGAAGCCTTTGCGGTGGAATCGGGCGCGTTCTTTGAAGGCAATTGCCGCCACAGCGACAATCCCCTGGGCGAAGGCGTTGGCGAAACCGCGCAGAAACCGCGTACGCCGGCAGCGCCGTCCGCGCTGTTCGCGCCGCTGAGCCCGGTCACCAACTAGCTATCCCAAGTCTCCGATTTTCTCTTTCGGCTTGCCGCCATGGAGCGGCGGCGCCTGCGCCGCGCGACCTTTCAACAAGAGTCCTATTCAAGGTCTTCAATCTTTTCTTTCGGTTTTCCACCGACTTCCTGGGCAAGTGCGGCTGCCATGAAGGCATCGAGATCGCCGTCCAGCACGTCCGACGGCGTGCGGCTTTCCACGCCGGTGCGCAGATCCTTCACCAGCTGATAGGGCTGCAGGACATAAGAGCGGATCTGGTGGCCCCAGCCGATCTCTTTCTTCTCGCCGACAAAGGCGCCGGTTTCGGCCTTCTTCTTTTCCAGCTCGATCTCATACAGCTTGGATTTCAGCATGTCCCAGCAGATGGCGCGGTTCTGGTGCTGGCTGCGCTCGGACTGACTGGCCACCGCGATGCTGGTCGGCAGATGGGTGATGCGCACCGCGCTTTCGGTCTTGTTGACGTGCTGCCCGCCCGCGCCTGACGCGCGATAGACGTCGATGCGCACGTCCTTTTCCGGAATGTCGATCTCGATGGACTGGTCGATCACCGGATAGACCGTCACGCTCGAGAAGGAGGTGTGCCGCCGGGCGTTGGAATCAAACGGCGAGATGCGCACCAGCCGGTGCACGCCGGCTTCGGTCTTCAGCCAGCCATAGGCGTTGGGACCCTTGACCATCAGGGTGGTGGACTTGATGCCCGCCCCGTCGCCTTCGCTTTCCTCGATCAGCTGCAGCTTGTAGTCGTGGCGCTCGGCCCAGCGGGTGTACATGCGCAGCAGCATGGAGGCCCAGTCCTGGCTCTCGGTGCCGCCGGCGCCGGCATGGATTTCGATATAGCTGTCATTGCCGTCGGCTTCGCCCGACAGCATGGATTCCAGCCGCATCTGCTCGGCGCGCTTGTTCAGCGCCAGCAGGCTGTTCTCCGCATCCGTCACCATGGCCGCGTCGTTCTCGGCCTCCGCCATTTCGATCAGGGACGTTGCGTCGGTGAATTCGTTTTCGAGGCGGCGAACGCCGCCCAATGAGCTTTCCAGCTTCTGGCGCTCGCGCATCAGCTTCTGCGCGGCGGCGGGGTCGTTCCAGATCGAAGAATCTTCGGCCTTGGCGTTCAGTTCGTCCAGGCGGCGATTGGCGGCATCCCAGTCAAAGATGCCTCCTCAGCAGGGCGATGGCCTGCTGAATATCGTCGGCGGCGCGGGAGATTTCGGGACGCATGGCGGCTGCTTAATTGAGAGGTCTAATAAAGTCCACCGGTACCCTCGCCCACCGTCCGGGCGGGCGCGTTGCCCTGACCGGCGGCGCTGGCGGCAACGGGCGCGCCTTCGTCGGCACTGGGCACCGGCGCATTGCTTTCACCCGGCGCGGTCCCGGCCTTGAAGGCTTCGATGATGGCGCCCGGAGTTCCGGCGGGAACCGGATTGCCGCTCTTCCAGTCGATGGGGACTTCTTCGATGCCCGGTGCGATACGGAACGGGGTCGGCGGGGCGTCGGCCAGGGCTTCCTTCATGAAATCGCGGAAGATCGGCGCCGCCACCGTGGCGCCCTGCTCCTTGGGGCCCAGGGTGCGCGGATTGTCGAAGCCGACATAGACGCCGGCGGCGAGGTCGGGCGAGAAGCCGATGAACCAGACGGACTGGGCGTCCTGCGAGGTGCCGGTCTTGCCGGCCAGCGGCTTGGGGATCTGCGCCCCGACCGAATAGGCGGCGGTGCCGCGCTGGACCACGCCCTGCAGCATGGAGACGATCTGGTAGGCGGTGCGCGGATCGACGATCTGCTCGCGGTTGTCGGCCAGCAGCGGCTCTTCCTGGCTGTGCCAGTTGGCGTCGTTGCAGCCCTCGCACTTGCGCTCGTCATGGCGCCAGATGGTCTTGCCGTAGCGGTCCTGGATGCGGTCCACCAGCGAGGCGCTGATCTTCTTGCCGCCATTGGCGAACTCGGAATAACCGGTGACCATGCGGATCAGGGTGGTCTCGTACGAACCCAGCGAATTGGCCAGCAGCGGCGGCAACTTGTCATAGACGCCCATGCGCAGCGGCAACTTGACCACCTGGTTCATGCCCAGATCATGCGCCAGCCGCACCGTCATCACGTTGCGCGACAGCTCGATGCCGCGGCGCAGGGTGGTGTCGCCCAGGAATTCGCCCTTTTCGAAATTGTCGGGACGCCAGATGCCAAGGCCCGGGCCCTGATCCATTTCAAACGGCGCATCCAGCACCTTGCTGGCGGGGGTGTAGCCATTGTCCAGCGCGGTGGCATAGACGAAGGGCTTGAAGGAGGAACCCGGCTGGCGCTGCGCCTGCATGGCGCGGTCGAACTGAGACGACGCGTAAGAGAAGCCGCCCGACATGGCCAGCACGCGGCCTGTGTGGGGGTCCATCACCACGATGGCGCCGTTGACCTCGGGTACCTGACGCAGGCCGAACTCGCCGGCCTTTGCGGGTGCGGGCATCGGTTCGACATAGACGACGTCGCCAGGCTTGACGACTTCCTGCGGCGTGGTGGGACGCGGTCCCCATACCGCACCAGGCAATTGCCGGTTGGCCCACTTGTAGCCGTCGTAGGTGATCAGACCGGTGGTGCCGTCGGCAAAGCCGATTTGGACATCCTTGCCGCGATAATCCAGCGCCACCGCCAGCCGCCAGGTTTCGATGCCCGAGGCTTCGGGAATGGCGTCCAGGTTCTTCTTCCAGTCAGCAAGCGGGATCGTCTTCTTGGCGCCGCGCCAGCCATGGCGGCGGTCATAGCGCACCAGGCCGGTACGCAGCGCGCTGACCGCATAGTTCTGCAGCCGCGTATCCAGCGAGGCGCGCACCTGCAGGCCGCTGTCATACAGGCCGGTGGAATGATAGCGGCCGATCAACAGGCGCCGCACTTCCTCGACATAGTAATCCACGTCGGCGGCCTGGCTGCCCAGTGCGCGGGTCTGGGTCACCAGCGGTTCGGCCTTCGCGGCGGCGGCCTGCTCGTCGGTGATGTAATTGTTGTCGGCCATCTGGCCGATCACCCAGTTCCGGCGGTCCAGCGCCGCTTCATGATTGTAGCGCGGATCGTAATTGGCCGGGCCCTTGGGCAGCGCCGCCAGGAAGGCGACTTCGGCCACGTCCAGCTCGTCCAGCGACTTGCCGAAATAGTTCAGCGACGCCGCCCCGATGCCGTAGCAATTCTCGCCCAGGTAGATTTCGTTGAGATAAAGCTCGAGAACTTTTTCCTTGGGGTACGTCGCGTCGATGCGTACCGCCAGGATCGCCTCGCGGATCTTGCGGCTGAACTTGACGTCAGAATTGAGCAGGAAGTTGCGCGCCACCTGTTGCGTAATCGTGGAGGCGCCTTGCGGACGGCGGCCTTGCAGTACCAGCCCCACATCCTTGATCGCGGCGCGCAGGATGCCGGACGGATCGATGCCCGGATGGCTGTAGAAGTTGCGGTCCTCGGCGGACGTGAAAGCCTGCTTCACCAGCTTGGGAATAAAGGCGGCGGGCACGAAGATGCGCCGCTCGCGGGCATATTCGCCCAGCACCGTGCCGTTACCGGCATAGACGCGGGTGGTGATGGGCGGGGTGTAATCCTGCAGCGCCTCCACGCTGGGCAGGCCGCGCGTGATGGTCACCAGGTAAACCGCCACCGCGCCGATGGCGATCACGACCAGGGCCGCGGCCACCAGGCCGAGCCACTTCAAAAGACGGGGGAGGAAATTCTGCATGGAATGGGGATTTATAGAGGCGAAAGGGGTGCGGTTGAAAGGGTTTAACGGGCCATCTGGAGGGCGGAAGGCGGCGCAAATTGGGAATCCACGGCATCGGCGATGGCGCCGGCCACCTTGGTCCTCCATGAATCCGTGTTCATCTGGCTGGCGTCCCCATGATTGGACAGATAGCCAAGCTCGATCAGCACGGCGGGAACATCGGGCGCCACCAGCACCGCCAGCGACGCCGAGCGGTGCGGGCTGCGCGCCAGCAGGTCGGTGACCTGTCCCAGGTTCTTCAGCGCATTGGTGGCGAACTCCGACGATTTGTTGCGGGTATCGCGCTGCGCCAAGTTAATCAGGATGGGCGCCACCGGATTGTTGTCGCCCGACAGGTCCACGCCGGCGATGACGTCGGACTGGTTTTCGCGCCGCGCCAATGCGCTGGCCTCGCGGTCGGAGCGGCCGTCATTCAAGGTATAGATCGACGTGCCGGTGGTGTCGGGATCGGGATTGGAATCGGCATGCAGGGCGATGAACAGGTCGGCCTTGTCGGCGCGGCCGATGGCGACACGCTGGCGCAAGGGAATGGAAGTGTCGTTCTCGCGGGTCATGAACACGGTATAGCCGCGGCTGCGCAACTCGCGCGCCAGCTTCAGGCCTTCGGCCAGCGCCAGGTCTTTTTCCATCAAGCCGTTGACGCCGACGGTGCCCGAATCCAGGCCGCCATGGCCGGGATCCAGCACAATGATCTTCTTGCCCTTGCCCCGCGCCGGCGGCACCTGCTGGGCGGCGATCAGCGCCGCCAGCTTTTCCGCATCGCTTTCACGTTTCTTCAGGTCGGCGGGCCACCCCGCTTGCGCGTCGAACTTGGGCCTTGTGGTGGGGAACAGGTCGATCACGACGCGATAGCCGAAACCGGCCGACGGCGGCAGCACCAGCGCGTCGGATACCGACACCGGCGAGTTCAAATCGATCACCATGCGCGAGTTGCCGGCACGGAACTGGCCGTAGCGATAGGACTTCACCGGGCCCATGCCGCTGGGCCTGGGCGGCGCGCCCAGCCGCCAGCTGACTTCGGGCATGTCGATCACCACCCGATCGGGACTGGCCAGCGCGAAGGCGCGCAAATTCACCGGATCGGACAGCTCGATCACCAGCCGGGTGCGGTCTTCATGCTCGCCGATGCGGGCGCTCATCACGATAGGCAGCGGACCTTGGGGCTTGGTGCCAATGGTGGGACCCGCCACGCCTTGCGGGATCGGCTTGGGCGGCGCCGCCGGCAGGTTCTTGGCCGGCCCATCTTCGGCAGAAGAGCCCTGATTGTGCATCAACCGGCTGATGGCATCGTCGGCAGCGCCGGCCCGAAACGCCACCAGCGACAGGACGGCGGCGGCAATGCAACAGGCGGCCAGGGGGCGCTTCACCTAAGAGCTCCGAATCGGGTGCGCCGACAATAGCATGTGGTTTGTTTCGCCGATTTGCTTTTGCTACTGTTCCAACGCTAAGGGGGCCGCCGATGTTTCTGGAACTGAAGGATTTTCTGAGCCCGGCGGAAGTGGCGCGGTTGCACGAGATCGCCGCCAAGGTCCAGTTCGTGGACGGGCGCGTCTCCAATCCGCACAACCTGGCCAAGAACAACCTGCAGGCCAACGAGAACGACGCCGGCTATGTGGAGTCCTCGCGCATTGTGGCGGCGGCCTTCGCGCGCTCGGCGCCCTTCATCGAGTTCGCCTTCCCCCGTCAGGTCGCCCCGCCTCTGCTGGCCCGCTACGAAGTGGGCATGACCTATGGCGCCCATGCCGACACCGCCCATATGCGCTTCGGCAACGAGATGCGCCGCTCCGATCTGTCGGCCACGGTGTGGCTGAACCCGCCCGCCAGCTACGACGGGGGCGAGCTTGTGGTCCATCTCGGCACCCGGCCGGTGGTGATCAAGGGCGAGCCGGGCAGCGTGGTGGTCTATCCCTCCACCCACCTGCATGAGGTGACCCCGGTCCGGCGGGGCCAGCGGCTGGTTTCCATCACCTTCATCGAAAGCCTGATCCCGGATGAGTACCAGCGCACCCAGCTTTACGAGCTGGGCGAGGTGGCGGCCCTGGAAGGGCTGAAGATGGCCTGGGAAAACCGGGTGCGGCTGGAAGCGGTACGGAACAATCTGCTGCGATTATGGTCCAGAAGTTAGCTAACTAACTGATTATATTATATAATACTATTCTCGCCTGACCGGCCGTCACAAATGTGCCCATTAATCGCTTGTTGAACGGCTTGGGGCACCCTACAAAAACTGTGTCCGGCAGATTTTCGCGATTCTCGCGGCTGCCGCGCCGCCCCTGACCAGGCCCGGCATGCCCCGCGAGCAACGCGGGACCAACGGCTCTTCAGGAATAATCTTTGGCCACCAGCCCCAAGGCTAGCGGCCTGCCGAAGTAACAATGACTGACAAATTTGCGCTCCCCTCCGACGCTGTCCCGGTCCCGATGACCGTTTCGACGGATGGGCTTGCGCGCCTTCTTTCCACCATCACATCGCGCCGCTCTGACCTGCCCGCCGCACTTCGTGCCGCCGGCCCCGGACGCGCGCGCGCAGGAGACTTTCATGACCAAGCGCATGCTGATCGACGCCAACCACCCGGAAGAAACGCGGGTGGTCATTCTGGACGGTTCCAGGGTCGAGGAATTTGACTTCGAGGCCGCTTCCAAGCGGCCGCTCAAGGGAAACATCTATCTTGCGAAAGTGACGCGCGTTGAGCCGTCGCTGCAGGCCGCCTTTGTCGAATATGGCGGCAACCGCCAGGGCTTCCTGGCCTTCGCGGAAATCCATCCCGACTATTACCAGATCCCGGTCGCCGACCGGCAGGCCCTGATCGCCGAGCAGGAGGCCGAAGCCCGCCGCCGCTCCGAGGACGATATCGAGAGCTTCGAGATCACCGGCTCCCGCAGCCAGGAGGCCGACGAAGAAGACGAAGCCGAAGACGAGGCCGACACCGGCGAGGAAAGCGCGGAGATGGCGCCGCTGGTGCCCCTGGACACCGCCCCGGAGAGCGACGAGGCCGAGGAGCCGTCTGGGCCCTCTGATGCCGAAGACGATCACGAAGACGTTTTCGTCAATCATGGCGGCGCAGTGGTCGAGCATGATCATGACGAAGACCATGCCGAGACCAAGCCGGAAGCCGCCGAACAGGCGCTGAGCGACTATCCGGACGAAGGCGACATCGCCGCCGCGGAAGCCGCGGAAGAAAATGAAGGCGAGATCCAGCCGGTTTCCGCCGAAGGCGAACAGAGCGAGCAGTTCGACCAAACCGCGGCGCTGGCCACCGAAAGTGGCGAAGGCGCGATCGAACCCGTAAGCGGCGAAGACCAGTCGCCCGAGGCCCAGGCGCTTGCCGCCCAGAAGCCCACCCAGCGCTGGATGCGCAAGAAGCATTACAAGATTCAGGAAGTCATCAAGCGCCGTCAGATCATCCTGGTGCAGGTCGTGAAGGAAGAACGCGGCAACAAGGGCGCCGCGCTGACCACGTATCTGTCGCTGGCCGGCCGCTATTGCGTGCTGATGCCCAATACCCCGCGCGGCGGCGGCATTTCCCGCAAGATCACCAACGCCGCCGACCGCAAGCGCCTGAAAAGCGCCGCCCAGGGCTTGGAACTGCCCGAGGGCATGGGCCTGATCATCCGCACCGCCGGCGAAAGCCGCAGCCGGATCGAGATCCGCCGCGACTATGACTATCTGCTGCGGCTGTGGGACACGATCCGCGAAAAGACCCTGTCCTCCAACGCGCCGGCCTGCGTCTATGAGGAAGGCGACCTGATCAAGCGCGTCATCCGCGACCTATACAACAAGGACGTGCAGGACGTGGTGGTGGAAGGCGAACAGGGCTTCCGCAACGCCAAGGACTTCATGCGCATGCTGATGCCCAGCCATGCCAAGTTCGTCCATCACTACAAGGACACGGTGCCGCTGTTCCAGCGCATGCACATCGAATCCCAGCTGGATTCCATGTTCTCGCCCACCGTCACCCTGAAATCGGGCGGCTATATCGTCATCAACCAGACCGAGGCGCTGGTCTCGATCGACGTCAATTCGGGCCGTGCCACCCGCGAACATTCCATCGAGGAAACCGCGCGCAAGACCAACCTGGAAGCCGCCTCCGAAGTGGGCCGCCAGCTGCGCCTGCGCGATCTGGCCGGCCTGATCGTCATCGACTTCATCGACATGGAAGAGAGCCGCAACGACCGCGAGGTCGAGAAGCGGTTGCGCGATGCGGTGAAGAACGACCGCGCCCGGGTGCAGATCGGCAAGATCTCGCAGTTCGGCCTGATGGAAATGTCGCGCCAGCGCCTGCGCGCCGGCGTGCTGGCGGGATCGACCGTCCCCTGCCCCCATTGCGACGGCCAGGGCATCGTGCGCTCGGTGGAATCCACCGCCCTGCGCGTCCTGCGCGGCATCGAGGAAGAAGCCGAGAAGAACCGCGCCGCCGCGGTCACGGTCAAGATCGCCAACGATGTGGCGATCTACATCCTGAACCAGAAGCGTCATGAACTGTCGCGCATCGAAACCGAACACGGCATGGACATCTCGTTTGTGCCCAAGGATGGCCTGTCGGCCGGTTCCTTCGAGCTGGAACGCACCAAGAGCCGTGATCCAGGCGAGCGCCCGCGCAATTCTGCGGTGAGCATCGAGGCGGGCTTTGTACCCTCCACCGAGCCTGAGCCGGACTATGTCGAAGAGGTCGACGAGGAAGAAGAAATCATCGAGGCCGACAATAGCCGCGAAGACTCCGAAGAGGATGACGGCGAGGAACGTCCCGCCGCTTCGGGTGAACGCAGCGAACGCGGTGGTGATCGCGGCGACCGCGAAGGCGGCCGTGGCAAGCGCCGCCGCCGCGGCGGCCGTGGCCGCAACCGCGACCGCGATGGCGGTCCGCGCCCCACCGGCGCCGATACCGGCGTCGCCGCACCTGCGCCCTTGCCCGTCGAAGGCCAGATCATGGCGTCAGCGGACGACAGCGAATTCGAACCGGCCCAGCCCGGCGCACCGCTGGACGAGAATGGCCAGCCGCGCCGCAAGCGCCGCCGCCGCCGGGGCCGTCGTGGCGGCCGCGACCGCGCCGATCGTCCCCAGGGCGAAAATGGCACCCATGCCGCCGAGCCGGTGGACCGCTTCGGCGCCGTTCCGGACGAGATCGACACCACGCCCACCGATGCGCGCCATGCGCCCGGTGCGCCCTCCACGCCGGTCTGGTCGCTGAAAGATGACATCCCCGACACCACGCCGACCGATGACAAGCCGTCGAAAAAGGGTTGGTGGCAGAAAGCATTCGGCGGCGAGTGAGCAGGCCCGCCGCTCGCTCAAGCTCACGGTGGCAGAAAGCGTTTGGCGGCGAATAACGCCGGCGAAATTTGAAAAGAAAAAGGCCGCGATATTCGCGGCCTTTTTTATTGCTTGTCCACCTTCGGCAGCGGCAATGCATCCCGCGACCAGGGCAGTGCGGACTCGCACCAGATTTCGCGTTGGGGCGGCAGCGCCGCGCGCTCCGCCATCACGCCGATCCGCAGATTGTAGGTCTTTGCGCCCACCGCATCGGCGGAATAGAAGGGCGAGCCGCAATCGCCGCAAAAAGCCTGGATGCGGCGGTTGCCGCTTTGCGCGGTCTTCACATAGGTCCTGGGCGTGCCCTTCAGCAGGCGGAAATCTTCCACCTTCGCCGGGACCGACGCGCGGAACGCGGCGCCCGAAAGCGTCTGGCAATCGATGCAATGGCAGATCACCGCGCGCGCGGGATCGACGTCGGCCTCATAGGCGATGGCGCCGCAGTGACAGGCGCCGTGCACGATCATTGGGTGGTGGCCATGACTTCGGCCGCCGCCGCCGCGCCATGGGCGCCCGGATCGCTGAGCGCCACGCAGGCCGTCTCATCACAGGAAATCATGTTCACGGTGTCGTAGGGCGCCGTACCGGTGCCGCGCAGGTCGCCGCGCTTGCCCAGGGTGCGCCCCGACAGCAGCGCACCGATGGCTGCCGCCGTGCCGGCAGGTCCGCCGGCGCCCGCGCCGGCCATCGCCACCTGCCCGCCCGACGCGGCGATCACCGGCGTCAGGAAGGCCGATGCCAGGCCGGCCTGGGTGGAGGGTGTCAGGCCCAGCACCACGCCGGTGCCGGTCGCGGTGCGGGCCGAACCGAAAGGCCCGTTCATGGTCACGGCGCAGGATGCGGCACCGCCATTGATGTCCACGGCGGCAAAGCCGGTGGAACCCATGTCATGCGGCAGGGCGCCGACGCCGAACGCCGCCAGGGTCTGGCTGACGGCCGCTTGCGGATTGCGCGTGCGCGAAAGATTGTCCGTCATGGAAGCCGAAAACGCGCCCGCGCCGGTGCGCGTGCCAGGCATATAGGCGATCATCCCGCCCATGGGCCGCTGGCGCGCTGGGCCTTGCTGCGCCGTGGTTGCGGCCAGTTCGGCTTCGCTGATGCCGCCGCCCTGCGCGGTGGAGTACGCCACGATGCGCGACGCCACATCACCTTTATAGAAACCGTCCGAGCCGCCCTGGCGGATCGCGCCCAAGGTCACGCCCAGCGGGATATTCTTGGTCTCGGTGCCTGCGGCGCGCACCGCGCCGGTCTCGTCCAGGAATTCCGCCGACAGCGCCGCATCCAGCCGCACAATGCTCTGCGCCGCGGCCAGCCGCACCGCCAGCGCCTGCGACACCGGAAAGCCCGTGGAGGCATAGGCTTCGCCCGGTCCCACCACGCGCTGCCACGGCAATGCGCCATACAGGCGGTGCATCTCGGCAAAACCCTTCACGGCGCCGGGCAAGGCATAGGCGCCGGCGCCCCGGGGCGCCTTGGTGAGAAAATCGAATTCGGTAACCTGGCCGGAGGCGTCGCGGACAAGACAGATACCGCCGCCGCCAAGGCCCGCCGCCACCGGATAGGTCGCCGTCATGGTGAAGAACATGGTGGTCACCGCATCCACCGCGCTGCCGCCCGATGTCAGCGCGCCCGCGCCGGTGCGCGCCGCCAACGGTTCGTCCGCCACCGCGACACCGCCGCGCTGGGCCAGGCTGACTTCGCTGGCGGTGTAAGTCTGGGGCGTGTCTTCGCCCAGCCCCAGGGTTGCGGCGGTATGGTCGCCAAGGGATTCGAAGGTCTGGCAGCCGCCCAGCATCAGCATGGGCGCGGCAAGCAGGGCGAGAAACCGTTTGGACAGCATGAAAGGGGCGTAATCCTTGGAGAGGCCTTGAGAAACCTCTTATGCCCCAGCCCGCGCCGGACCGCCACCGTTTGACCTATCAGGCCCCTCCCCCTAGGTTCTGCCCAATACCGGGGTCAAGTTTGGGCGGGGCATCAGGAGTACAGGCTTGTCGCTGAAATCGCCCAATTCCATCTGTCGCAAACTCACCTTCGCCGCCGGTTTCACCGCCGCCCTGCTGGCTTATGGCCTTCCGGCCCAGGCGCAGGGAATCAGCCTGCTGCGCGATACCGAGACAGAGGAAGCGCTGCGCAGCTATGAGGCACCCCTGGCGCGCGCCGCCGGCCTGGACCCCGTTCCTAAGGTCTGGCTGGTCAACATGAACGAGATCAACGCCTTCGCATCTTACGGCGATGGCGGCGAGAACATCTTCATCTTCTCCGGCATCCTGCTCTGGCTGCAGAAGCCCAATGAACTGATCGGCGTGATGGCGCACGAGACCGGACATATTTCGGCCGGCCATCTGTCGCGCGGCTCCTATGGCATGAAGATGGCGATGATCCCCATGCTGCTCTCGATGGTTGCGGGATTGGGTGCGATGATCGCGGGCGCCGGCGAAGTCGGCATGGCGATCATGGGCATCGGCCAGTCCTATGCCATGGCGCAGATGGCCGCCTTCACCCGGGTGCAGGAATCCACCGCCGACCAGATCGCCGCCAAGCTCTTGCTCGCCACCCACCAGTCGCCGATGGGCATGTACCACACCTTCCAGCGCCTGGCGGACGACGAAGCGAGAGGCGCCTACAAGCTGGACAAGTTCGCCGTCGATCATCCCGCCGGCCAGGACCGCGTCTTCGACCTGAACGACATGGTGGAAGCTTCCCCCTATCGCGAAGTGCAGGATTCCCCGGAAGTGATGCACACCTGGCTAATGATCCAGGCCAAGCTGGCGGGCTTCGTGCTGCCGGTGAAGGACGCGCTGATCCGTTATCCCGAAAGCGACCAGAGCGAGCCGGCGCGCTATGCCCGCACCATGATCTATATGCGCCAGCCCAACTTCACCAAGGCGCTGGCGGCGGCGAACGGACTGATCGCCGAAGAACCCAACAATCCCTATTTCTATGAAGTACGCGGCCAGATCTATATGAGCCTGACCAAGCCGGCGCTGGCCATCCCCGACTATCAGAAGGCGGTGCGGCTGCGGCCGCGCGCGCCGCAGCTGCTGCTGGCGCTGGCGACCGCCCAGCTTGCCACCCAGGATCCGTCGCTGGCCGCGCCGGCGCTGCAGAACCTGAAGGCCGCCAGCCTGGTGGAGGATGACGACCTCTTCACCTGGTACCAGACCGCCCAAGCCTACAGCACCTTGAACAACGAACCGATGGCGAACCTAGCCACCGCCGAGCTGTGGTACAATGCCGGCGACATGCGCAAGGCAATGGTGTTTGCCACCCGCGCCCGGGGCAAGCTGCCCCAGGGCGGCCCGGACTGGCAGCGCGCCAATGACATTCTGGGCGCCGCCGCTCCCCTGGCGGCGCAGCAACGGGGCTGATGAACATGCGGGTTTTTGTAATCACTCTGGCCGGCGCGATCGGTGGCGCGGCGCTGGCTGTGGCCATCGTCCTGACCCTGGCGCAGAACGGCATGATGCCGATCAACGACCGCCAGATGCAGACCTATCTGATGCAGCATCCCGAACTGGCGCCGGCCATGATGGGCCAGGCCCAGATTCTGGACGACCAAAAGCAGAAACTGACGCAGCAGAATGCCCTGAAGAAGGTCGGTCATGCCGCCTTCTTCGATCCGGCCATCGCCTTTGTCACCGGCCCGGCCGACGCCAAATCCACCATGGTGGAGTTTTATGATTATGACTGCCCCTATTGCCGCGCCTCGCTGCCGGCGGTGAAGAAGTTCTACGAAGCGCACAAGAACGACACGCGCTTCTCCTTCATCGAATTCCCCATCAAGCAGCTGCATGGCGAAAGCGCCGTGCTGGCGGCGCGCGCCTCGCTGGCGGCGCGGCGTCAGCCCGCCCATTACATGGATTTCCATTTCGCATTGCTGGGCCAGGAAGACGCCATCACCGAACCGATGATTTTCGTGGAAGCCCAGAAGGCCGGCATGGATCTGGGCAAGCTGAAGGCCGACATGTCCGATCCGGCCATCGAGAAATCGCTGCAATCATCCATCGCACTGGCGCACAAGGTCGGCGTGGACGGCACGCCCACTTTCGTGCTGAACGGCAAATTCCATCCCGGCGCGCTGGACGAAGAAACGCTGGCTTCGGAGATGAAGAGCTAGCGGATGCGCGGCTCCCGGCGAAGCTTCCTGACACAGGCAGGCGTCGCGGCGGCAAGTGTACCGTTTTCCAGCAACGGCGTGGCCGCCAGGCCGTCCCCGGCTTCGCCCAAGCTGGCGACACAGGAACCCAGTTCAGAAGAAAACTTCCGCCGCTTCGCGCGCTATGGCGTGACCCATATCTGCGGCTGGTATCGTATCGCCGATGCAGGACGGCTCCATCCCACCCTGGATGAGCTCAAGGCCGTCACCGGTCTGGCCGCGCGTCACAGTCTGGTTGTGGAGATGACCGATACCGCGGTCGGTCGCGGCGCGCACAGCGCCCTGATGCTGGGCGGCGACGGCCGGGAGCGCGAGATCGAGGCCTTCCAGGAAACCATCCGGGCCTGCGCCCGCGCCGGAATTCCCTCGCTCAAATACTATCTTTCCGTCCTGCCCATCTTGCGGCTGGACAAGGTGCCGGGCCGCGCCGACACGCAGTACTGGCACTGGAATTACGCGCTGGCGAACAGCCCCGAGGGTGAACAGCGCATGTCACGCGCCGACCAGGAGGAGCTGCGCTACATCCGCCGGAACTATCGGGGATTCGACGCCGACCTGTTCTGGGAACGGGTCAACTATGTGCTGGAGCGCGTCGTGCCGGTCGCCAATGAACACAAGGTCAAGATCGCCCAGCATCCGCACGATCCCGGACTTGGGGCCGCCGGCATTGCGGGCATTCCATCCATCCTGGGAACGGTGGAAGGGCTGAAGCGCTTCGTATCCCTGCACGAAAGTCCCTATCACGGGCTCAATTTCTGCCAGGGGACCATTTGCGAAAACCTCGACAACCCCAGGGCACAGCTTTTCGACGTGATCCGCTGGTTCGGGTCCCGCCGCAAGATCTTCAACGTGCATTTCCGCAACATCCGCGGCCATCGGGGTGATTTCGTGGCGGAAGTCTTTCCCGATGACGGCGACATCGACATGACCGCCGCAGTCAGAACCTATCGCGAGGTGGGCTATGACGGCATGTTGATGCCCGATCACATCCCCGACCTTCCCGGCAGCCAGACGCAGGAGAAATCGGAGATGTTCGCCTTTGGCTATGGCTATATCCGCGCCCTGATCCAGGCGACGGAGAGCTAACGCTGCGGCATCCGCACGACAGGCAAGGTGATGTTCCAGCGGATGGCGGCCAGCCGGATCAGGGCAATCGCCGCCATGCCCGCGACGCTCGCCACTTCGGTGGAGACACCCAGCGCACCCAGGCAGAAATAAAGCGCCACGCCGGCGACGCAGCAGGTCACGTATAATTCAGACTGGCGGAACACCAGCGGGATTTCGGCCACCAGCACGTCGCGGATCAACCCGCCCGCACATCCGGTGATCGCGCCCATGATGGTGGCAGCAAAGGGCGCCAAGCCGCCGGTCTCGGCGATCCGGGCGCCTGCAATACTGAAGAAGGCCAGACCCAGCGCATCCGCATACTGCAAGGCTTTGTCGGGCGGGGAAACTTGCGCACCCACAGCCAGGTCGCCACCGCAGCAAAAGCCGACACGCCAATGAACCAGGGCGAGGAAATCCAGAAGATCGGATGGCGGTCCATCAGCACATCGCGCAAGGTGCCGCCGCCGGTCGCGGTCACGATGGCCAGCACCAGCACGCCGATGGGATCGAGCGAGCGCCGCACGGCGGCCAGCGCGCCCGAAGCCGCGAAGACCGCGACGCCGATATACGTGAAGAGTTGAACCAGGCTCAAATCAGGCCGGAGAGCGGACTGGAGGGATCGGCATAGGCTTTCTTGGGCATGCGGCCGGCAAGCCAGGCCATGCGGCCGGCCTGCACCGCCAGCTTCATGGCGCCCGCCATCTTCACCGGATCGCGGGCATGGGCGATGGCCGTGTTGGTCAACACCGCGTCGCAGCCCAGCTCCATCGCCACCGCGGCATCCGACGCCGTACCGATGCCGGCATCCACCACGATCGGCACCTTGGCGTCTTCGATGATCATGCGGATGTTCACGGTCGCCTGCATGCCCATGCCCGAGCCGATGGGCGCCGCCAGCGGCATGATCGCCACCGCGCCGACATCTTCCAGCCGCTTGGCCATCAAGGGATCGTCGCTGCAATAGACCATCACCTGAAAACCGTCCTTGGCCAGCATCTCGGTGGCGCGCAGGGTTTCGATCATGTCGGGATAAAGCAGCTTCTTCTCGCCCAGCACTTCCAGCTTCACCAGGGTCCAGCCGCCGGCCTCGCGCGCCAGACGCAAGGTGCGTACCGCGTCCTCGCCGGTGAAGCAGCCGGCCGTGTTGGGCAGATAGGTGACTTTCTTCGGATCGATGAAATCCACCAGCATGGGCTGGCTCTTGTCCGTCAGGTTCACGCGGCGCACCGCCACGGTGACAATCTCGGCACCTGACGCCTCCAGCGCCGCGGCGTTCATGGCATAGTCCTTGTACTTGCCGGTGCCGATGATCAGGCGCGACTGGAAGGTCTTGCCGGCGATCACCAGCGGCTTGTCCTCGCGCGGCACGTCCACCGGCGCGTTGCCGCCGCCGATGAAATGCACGATCTCCAGCTTGTCGCCATTGGCGACCGCGACGTCCGCATAGGTGGAACGCGGCACAATCTCCAGGTTGCGCTCCACGGCGATCTTGGCGGGGTCCAGCCCCAGGCCTTCCAACAGGCCACGCACGCTGGTCGGCGCGTCCAGCCGCTTTGTCTCGCCATTCAGGGTGATTTCAACGCTCATAGAAGCTGCACCTTAATGATTTCCGTATCCGCCGCGATGCGATTATAAGGCTTGAATCAGCTTTACCCACGGAAAGTCTATGGCAAAAAAATCCAAGCAATCCAAGACCTTACCGATCTATATCCTCAATGGCCCCAACCTCAATCTGCTGGGGACGCGTGAGCCGGAGGTCTATGGCTATACCACCCTGGCCCAGGTCGAACAGATGTGCGCCAGCCGCGCCGCCAGCCACGGGCTTTCCATCAGCTTCCGCCAGTCCAACCACGAAGGCGAAATCGTGGAGCAGATCCAGGAAGCGCGCACCGGCGGCTGCGCCGTGATCATCAATCCGGCCGGCTATGGCCACACCTCCATCGCCATCCTGGACAGCATCCAGATGCTGAAGGTGCCGGTGATTGAGGTGCATCTGTCCAACATCCATCGCCGCGAGCCGTATCGCAACCATTCCTACGTCTCCAAGGCCGCCACCGGCATCGTGATGGGCCTGGGCGCGCAAGGCTATCTGCGCGCCGTGGACGCCATCGCCGAAATTCTTAAGGTGAAGAAATGAAGTCCAAGAAGAAGCCTGCGCCTTCCGCAAAGCCGGCCGCCAAGCCCGTGCCTGCCAAATCCGGCATTGACGCCGATGCGGTGCGCGACCTGGCCAGGCTGCTGAAGGAAACCGGCCTCACCGAGATCGAGATCGAGCATAAGGG
>Ga0118677_10006652_pt1 | contig 19452 bp, 16 predicted proteins | sample AliMusrvi5mmetaG_FD_86154 | JGI IMG/M metagenome (GOLD analysis project Ga0118677, IMG submission 86154)
GTGTTGATCGCACCGGCGGCGGCGGCGCTGCCAATTTGCTCACCGTCGATGGCGGTACGCTGGACATGAATGGTCTGAGTCAAAGTGTTGGCGGCTTATCTGACAACAGCGTGGCCACCGGCGTTATTCGCAATGACGGTGGCACGGACAGCACCTTGACGGTCGGCTCCAGCAACGCGAGCACAACCTACAGCGGCACGATCGTGGATGGCGCAAAGAAGATCGCCATCGTCAAAGCTGGCACCGGCACGCTGAACCTTATTGGCGCGAATACCTACACCGGTGACACCACCGTCAACGCAGGTGTTCTGGCGGTCAATGGCAGCTCCATTGCCAATACCGGCAAGCTCGTGATCAATGGTGGCGTGGTGGCGGCGACCGGCACGGAGGTCGTTGGCAGCTTGTTTTTCGGTGATGTCCAACAAGCGGCCGGCACTTGGGGCGCGGCTGGATCAGGTGCCACCCACATCGATAGCCACTTTTCCGGTACTGCCGGTGTGGTGAGCGTGACCACGGGTCCTGGTGGCTACTCGACTTGGGCGGTAGCCAATGCCGGTGGTGGCGCATTCAACGCCGACTTTGACAACGACGGCATGCCCAATGGTCTGGAATACTTCATGGGTACGACGGGCTCGTCGTTCACCGCCAATCCTCAACCTGTCAATGGAGTTGTGACCTGGCCACGCGACTCTACGGTCACCGGGGTTTCCTTCAAGGTATTGACCTCGCCGGACCTCGTTACTTGGGCGGATCATACGGACACCGCCGATATCTCTAATCCGGCATTCATCAAATATACCCTGCCATCAGGACAAGGTGTAATCTTCGTACGCTTGGAAGTCACTCAGGACTGATTCCACCTCTAAGAATTTAGGGACGGTGTAGCATAGCGGAACAAAGATTTTGCCATACATCGACCGTCCTTGAGCACGACACACGTTGCATGCTTTCCCTGCCCTCAGTGGGCGGGGGCGATTGATGCACCTTTGATGACCTCAGGGGTGATCCACGTGTGGCCACCGCTGTTTGGGATGCCCGCCACTAATGCCTCGATGCGACGGATGACTAATTTGGACACGGCTTCCGGATTGACGCGGTAGCCGCTGACCTCGGGGACCAGGTGATCCAGGAACGGCTCGTGGGCGAGCGATACCAAGCTGAAATGAGTCGGCACATGGACGCCCTTGGTGCCCAGCCAAGAAAAAGTGGTGGCGACCTGGCGGGCGCGGGTGGTGATCACGGCGGTGGGAGGAGGGGTGAGTTTGATGGCTCTAGCAAGGGCCTGGATGACGCCCTCGGTGCTGCCGTCTTCAGGCATTTCAATGATGTTGAAACCCGCTTCGCCGAGTTCGCTGGCGCCCTTGACGGCGGCGGCGATGCCGGGCAATGCGTCGGTCGGAGTGAGAATGCCGACGCGGCGGTGGCCGAGGCGCCAGAGGCGTGCGGAGGCGTGGCGTGCGGTGGCTTGCCAGTCCACATCCAGATGAGAGAGACCGATATTGGCCTGCGGGTAGCCGCGGACCAAGCACGGGATTTGCGATTTGGCGAACCAGCACTGGATCTGGGTGCTGGAGCGGAACAGGATCCAGGCGTTGCATGGTTCCTCGGCCACCAAGCGGGTCAGACCTCGGGCCGGATCTTTTTGCCCATACCAATTCGGTGCGAATAATTCTAGTGAGCCACCCTTGGTCGCCAGCGCCCGACGCAAGTGATCGACCTCGAAAAGCATCGGCTGGGACAATTGTTCGAGCCGTCGCGGTGAGAGCATGCCGATGCGCAATGCCCGCGCCGCTGGCGTGACTTGTGGTCCGCAGGCGAGGAGGATTCGGCGCTTGCTGCTGCCTTGGGCGGGGCTGAGTACATGCGTCCGCTCCAATTGTTGGAGAGCGAGGCGCACCGTATCGCGGCCGACTTCCAGGGTGGCGGCGAGGACGCGCTCGCCCGGCAGGACCGCTTGCCACTCGCCGTTTTCGATGCGCAAGCGGATCACACGGGCACATTCGAGGGCGAGGCTGGTCCGTGCAGGCATGGGTACTTGTTGCATCAATGGAGCATGCCGCCGGGGCCGCCCCAGCGCAAGCCTCATCAGGAATGCGCATCACGCTAACGAGCCACGCAATCATTGCTTTCGATAAAGGAGTCTGGGATGTGCTTGCTGCCGCGCTCTGTGACCGCCAATGCCAATGGGTAAGCCGAAGCGCTTTTTCATCGGCTTCTCCTGCACTCGTCGGTCACAGACCGCCGCTTGCGCCTCTTTCGCCAGCAACGGTCACAGACCGCCGCTTGCAATGCACCTCTTTCGCCAGCGTCGGTCACAGACCGCCGCTACAATGCGGCAGAATCTTGTTGCGCGGCGACTTAACTCGACGGGTATGCCCATCCGTGGGAGCAGTCATAACTGGTTTGGTTTAAAAACCGGACAAAATGCCATCGCCAGCGGAGGCGGCGGATGTATCATGAGGGCCGTATTTCCCAAGATGCGGCTGCCCGCTTGGCAGATAGTTTTTTCCCTCATTTGTGTCATGTCAGTTTTTATTCTCTGTCCGCTAGTAGCCGCCGGTTTGGCGGTTTCGGCCAGCGCCGACGCTGCGGCGGTGGTGGCAACGAGCATGCTGCCTGCGGTGCCAGATGCGCGCGGGTTTGCCGGAAGCTTTGCCGGAGTGCTCGGGCGGCGCTTGGTGGCCGGCGGCGGGGCCAACTTTCCCGATGGGGTGATGCCGTGGGACGGCGGAAAAAAAGTCTGGCATGACACGCTTTATGCTTTGGATCTGGATACACCCGAGACGGGATGGAAAATCATCGGGCACTTGCCCCAGCCGAATGGCTACGGCGTGTCGCTGAGCGTCCGCGAGGGGGTTGTGCTGATAGGTGGCGGGGATGCCTTACGCCATTTTCGCGAGGTCTGGTTGCTCACTCTGACGGCCGACGGGCAGCCGCAGTTCCGGCCCTTGCCACCACTTGCCGTTAGCCTCGCTCAAATGTGCGCCGCTCAGGTCGGCCGCCAGATCCATCTGTGCGGTGGTATCCAAACACCCGATGCCGTCGTGGCCTCTAACGCCCACTGCATGCTCGATCTCGACGCGCTCGACCAAGCGTGGCAACCTATGCCGCCACTTCCCGCCGCAGGACGCATACTCGCAACGGCCGCCGCCGTGGATGGCGCGTTCTATTGCTTGGCAGGTTGCTCGCTCGCACCGGATGCCGCCGGTAAACCGTTGCGCACTTACCTGCGCGACGCTTGGAAATTTTTCGATGGTCGTTGGTCGCGGATTGCCGATTTGCCGCATCCGCTGGTGGCCGCCGCTTCGCCGGCTCCGGTCGCCGGGTCGGCGGTATTTGTTGTTTCCGGTGATGACGGCAGCCAGATCGGTTTGTCATCGCCAGCCGCGCACACCGGGTTTTCCAAAGAGGTGCTGCGCTATGATACGCGCCACGACAACTGGTCCACCGCTGGGGAACTTGGCGTCACGCCTCCGGTGACTGCAGCGGTGGCTCCTTGGCGCGGGGATTTCATTTTTTTCAATGGCGAGATCCGGCCCGGTGTGCGCACCCCGCAGGTATTTTTATTCACTCCACCCGCCTCCACGCCTGCGGCCCATGAATGAGAGGATGTCAGCATCGCCGGGTTTCCAGGCGTGGTTCACGGTGGCCTTGCTGTGGCCGGTGGCGTTGCTCAACTATCTGGACCGGCAAGTGCTCTCGACGCTGCAAGCGACCATTGGAGTGGATATTTCCGCTATCCTCGACAGCCAGAACTTCGGCCGTCTGATGGGGGTTTTCCTCTGGATCTATGGCCTGATGAGTCCGGTTAGCGGCTTGCTCGCCGATCGCTTCAATCGCAAATTCCTCATCGTCGGCAGCCTGGGGGTCTGGTCGGCTGTCACCTTGCTGATGGGCCTCGCCCATGACTTCAACCAACTCTATGGCATGCGCGCCCTGATGGGGGTCAGCGAGGCACTCTATATCCCGGCCGCCCTCGCTCTCATCGCCGATTATCATCAAGACCGGACCCGTTCGCTAGCCATTGGCATCCACATGACCGGGCTGTATTGCGGTCAGGCGCTCGGTGGCTTCGGGGCGTTGGCGGCGGGTGAATTGTCGTGGCGCACGACCTTCCAATGGCTGGGCCTCAGCGGAGTTGTCTATAGCGTGGTGCTGGCGCTGTGTTTGCGGGAACGCCGGGCGGCATCAGCGGTGACGGCGGATTTTCTAACGGTTTTATCCGGGATGCGCAAAAGCCTCGGGGCGCTATTTTCCATCACGGCATTCGGGGTGATTTTGTATTACTTTGCTGCGCCGAGCGCCCCGGGGTGGGTGGTCAAAAACTGGCTGCCCACGTTATTCAGCAAGATGAATCCGGAGACGGTGCGCGGCTTGTTTCCGCTGGCCGCAGGATTGAGCGACGCGGAAATTCTCAGCAAGGTAGCCAAGCCGCTGTCCACTATTGTCATCGCCGCCTCCGCCTTTGTAGGCGTCCTTGGAGGCGGCTGGGTCGCCGACCGTTGGGCGCAGCGCAATCTGCGCGGGCGCATCTACACCGGGGCGATCGGCCTGGCTCTAACCATTCCGGCCCTGTTGGCGCTGGGCTGCGGCCAGAGTCCTGGCGTGGCGTTAGCCGCTGCGGTGCTCTACGGCTGCGGCTTCGGGCTGTTCGATGCAAACAGCATGCCCATCCTCTGTCAATTCGTGCCGCCGCGCCTGCGTTCCGCCGGCTACGGGTTCATGAATCTGATAGGCGTCTGCGCCGGGGCGCTGGCCACCGAGGTCATGGGCCAACTCGATCACGCCGGCAAGCTCGCCCACGGGTTTGCCTGGCTGGCGGTTCCCGTTGCCATTGCCATTGCACTGGTGCTATGGTTGCGCCCAACAACTCTGAATTGTACCGATTTCTAACATTATGAAACTGCACGAACTCGTCACCGCCACTCATTCTCCGTTCCACGCCGATGGCTCACTGGCAGTGGAAACCGTCCCCATCCAAGCTGCGTTTCTCGCCGCCAATGGGATTAGGACGGTTTTCATCACCGGATCGACCGGCGAATCGCACTCGCTCACCTGCGAGGAAAAGCTCATGCTATATGATGCTTGGGAGGAGGCCGGCAAGGCCAATGGCTTATTCGTGATTGCTCACGTCGGCAGCAACTGCCTCGAAGAAGCCAAGCTTCTAGCGCGTCGCGCCGGCGAGTTGGGCTTCCGCGCCATCAGCGCGCTGGCACCAGCCTACTATAAGCCTGGTAATTTAGCCGCGCTCATCGATTGCTGCGCGAGCATCGCTGCCGAGGCACCGTGCACCCCGTTCTATTACTACGATATTCCCGCGCTCACCGGCGTGATGTTGCCGATGGAGCGATTTTTGTTAGAAGCGCCGGCGAGCATTCCGACACTGGCCGGCATTAAGTTTACCAATCCGGATTTGGTGTCGTACCGCCGCAGCCTGGACGTCGCCGCCAATCGTTATGACCTGCCGTGGGGCGTCGATGAAATGTTGCTCGCAGGCTTGGCCACCGGCGCGCGCGGCGGCGTCGGCTCTACCTATAACTGGGCACCACAACTCTACTTCGACCTCATCGCTGCCTTTGCCCTCGGCGATCTAGCTGAAGCACGCCGCTTGCAGTCACTCTCCATCGCCATGATCGATGCCATAGCCGCCACTGGATTTCTGGGCACCGCCAAGGCGCTCATGGAGCGGCTGGGTGTGCCAGTGGGCCCGGCGCGCTTGCCACTGAAAAATCCGAGTGCAGAGCAGGTTGACGCACTGATGGATAGATTGCTAGATTTAGGGTTCGAGCAATGGGGTGCCAAGCAGCACGCCGCCGAACTGGGAGAACTCGCCGCCGTCTGATTATGTTGGCACAATTCTATCACGATGAATTATTCGGCGGATGTGTGCCATTCTGGTTTCCGCGCGCCGTGGATAGCGAGCACGGTGGTTTCCTGCACTGCCTGGACCGCGACGGCTCTCTGGTGGATGATGATAAGTCGGTGTGGGCGCAGGGGCGAATGAGTTGGATGTTGCTCACACTCTATCAGGAATACGAGCGTCGCGAGGAGTGGCTCGCTTGGGCCGAAAGTGGCCTGCGTTTCCTCGAGGAAAAATGTGTGGATCCTGTGGACGGACGGATGTTCTTCCAAGTAAGCCGCTGTGGGGTGCCGCTGCGCAAGCGCCGCTATGCTTTCAGTGAAAGTTTTGCAGCCATTGCCCACGCGGCGCATGCGGGGGCGACGGGCAACTCAGTTTCGGCGGAGCGGGCGCGGCATTGGTTTGGGCGCTTCACCGATTGGAATTTCATGCCGGGGCGGATTCCGCCAAAGTTTACCGGGGCGCGGCCGATGGAAGGCATAGGCAGCCGCATGATCACGTTGGTTACCGCGCAAGAGTTGCGCAAACACCTCGGCGAGGACGTCTGGTTGACGGGTTGGATCGACCGCTGCTTGGATGACTTGGTCCGCTTGTTCGTCAAGCCGGACCTCGCGGTGGTGATGGAGTCGGTGGCCCCGGATGGCTCACTCTCAGAGCATTTTGACGGGCGCTTGCTCAATCCCGGTCATGCCATCGAGGCCGCGTGGTTTGTGCTCGAGGAGGCCGCCCACCGCCAGGATTCCCAACTCCAACAACTCGGTTGCAACATGCTCGATTGGATGTGGCATCGCGGCTGGGATGCCCAACACGGCGGCCTGTTCTATTTCCGCGACGTCCACGGCAAACCGGTGCAGGAGTACTGGCATGACATGAAATTCTGGTGGCCGCACGATGAGGCGCTCATTGCCACGCTGATGGCCTATCGCATGACCGGCGATGCAAAATATCTTGGCTGGCACGAGGAGTTGCGCGAGTGGTCATTTCGTCATTTCAGCGATCCAGAGCATGGCGAGTGGTTCGGCTACCTCCACCGCGATGGCTCGCCCTCCAACACCCTCAAGGGATCTTTGTGGAAATCGTTCTTCCACCACCCCCGCGCCCTCTGGCGCAGCTATCAACTTGCATGCCAAGCGGGAATCTGATAAGATTTTTCTACCAACCAACCATGCAACAACCAATGAATCCATCTGACTTCACAACCACTCCCCGCCGCAGCTTCATCAAGACCCTCGGTAGCCTCACCGCCAGTCTGGTGGCATACCCGGCATTGGCCTCTGCCCAAAGCGGCAGTGGCACCCCGTCCCGGAGTTCCGGGGCAAAGTACATGGGGGATTTCGCTGCGGCGAAGTTGCCAACCGTGAAAGTGGCCATCATCGGTGTCGGAGCCCGCGGGTCCGGTCATGCAGCTCAACTTGCCAGCATCAAAGGCGTCTCCTTTGTCGGTATTTGCGACGTGGTTGAGGCGCGTGCGAAGCGCAGCGAGGCGGAAGTCACCAAGCACGGCCACAGTCCCAAGGTGTATTTTGGCCAGGAAGACGCCTGGCAGAAGATGTTATCGGAAACCAAGCCGGACGCGGTGTTCATCGCCACTCCATGGCCGTTGCACGCCCCGATGTGCGTCGGCGCTATGAAGGCCGGTGCCCATGCGTTCTGCGAAGTTCCCATCGGCCTAACACTCAAGGAACTGTGGGAAATTGTGGACACCTCGGAGGCCACCGCACGCCATTGCATGATGATGGAAAACGTCAACTACGGCAGGGAGGAACTCATCTATCTGAATATGGTGCGCCAGGGTGTTCTCGGTGAGTTGCTGCACGGGGAGGCTGCCTATCTTCATCCGCTGTGCATGCAAATGGAAAATGGCGATTCCACGGGTTCTTGGCGGACGTTTCAGTATGCCAAGCGCAACGGCAATCTCTATCCGACTCATGGGCTCGGCCCGGTCGCCCAGTACATGAGTTTGGCCCGCAGCGAAGATAACTTCGGGCGCATCGTGTCGTTTTCGTCGCCCGCGAAGGGCCGTGCGCTGTATGCGAAAAAGTCCACCAAGCTCAGCAACCCAGAGTTTAAGACGCTCGATTTCAAGGGCGGCGACCTCAATACCTCTATCATCAAAACCGTGCTCGGCCGCACGATCATGATCCAATGGGATGAAACCTCACCGCGCCCATACACCCGCCATAACCTCATCCAGGGCACCAAGGGAGTGCTGGCCGGTTTTCCTAACAGGATGGCAATCGAAGGCGTCACCAAGTCCCCCCACGAATGGGCGGAGGACGCCGCTTGGGAGGAAATCGCCGCCAAGTACGAGCACCCGTTATACAAGCGGATGGGCGAGTTGTCCAAGGAGATGGGTGGCCACGGCGGCATGGACTATCTGATGCTGTTCCGCATCATCGAGTGCCTGCAGCAAGGCCAACCGCTCGACCAGAACATATATGAAGGATGTTTGTGGGCGGCGGTCGGACCGCTCAGCGAGAAGTCGGTGGCCGAGGATGGCAACCCGCAGGTGTTCCCGGACTTCACCCGCGGCAATTGGAAAACCACCAAACCGCTAGGTATCATCGCTTGAGCCATCCCGCCACCCCGTCTATCCGATGAAAGTATTGTTATTTTCCGCTGCTCTGGCAGGCATCGTGCAGGCGGTACCGCCTGCCTTGGTGCCGCTGCCTGTGTCCGTCCAGCCTGCGTCCGGCACGTTTGACTATACCACTGCCACCGCAATTTGCTGTGATGGCAACTTGAAAGCAGAGGCGAATTTGTTAGCGGCGGATTTGCAGGCCCGCAGCGGGGTGGCAACAAAAATCGAGGCATCTGCGAGTGGTAGCTCTGGCGCGGGCGAGATCCGTCTCGCCCTCGATGCCAACGCCAAGTTGGTGGCTGGTGGCTATAAATTGGATATCACCTCGGCGGGCGTGGTGGTCACCGGCGCGGATGCCGCTGGCGTGTATTACGGCACGCGTACGTTGTTGCAATTGCTGCCACCGCTAGGGGCTTCTGCCTGGCAGGCAGCAAAGTTCGTACGCCTCCCGGCGCTCGCCATCATCGACTATCCGCGCTTTGCCTGGCGTGGCATGATGCTCGACGTAGGGCGTCATTTCTATCCGCCCGATGATATCAAGCGTCTGGTTGATTGGATGGCCTTTCACAAGCTCAATGTGTTTCACTGGCACCTCACGGATGACCAGGGTTGGCGGATAGAGATCAAGAAGTATCCAAAGCTAACGCAAGTTGGGGCTTGGCGCGAGTCCTCGCCGCCCTATGGCAAGCGCGATTCTGATGATGGCCAGCGCTACGGCGGATTTTACACCCAGGCTCAGGTCAAGGACGTGGTGGCCTACGCCGCGGCCCGCCACATCACCATCGTGCCGGAAATCGAGATGCCCGGCCACGCCGCTGCGGCGATCACCGCCTATCCTGAAATGGGCAACACGGATGTGCCCGGCTATGCGCCGAAAGTGATGACCCGGTGGGGCGTGCATCCCTATATCTTCGCACCGACGGAGGCGACGTTGCGGTTTCTGGAAGATGTGCTTGGCGAAGTGTGTGAACTTTTTCCATCGAAGTTCATCCACATCGGCGGCGACGAGGCTCCCAAAACCCAGTGGCAGCAATCCAAGGTGGCCCAGGAGGTGATGCGCCGCGAAAACTTGAAAAATGCCGACGAACTCCAAAGTTGGTTCGTCCGCCAGATAGGCAAGTTTCTCGAAAGTAAAAACCGCCGCCTCATCGGTTGGGACGAAATCCAAGAAGGAGGCCTGCCCAAAACCGCCACCATGATGGTGTGGCGTGATGCCAAGTGGGCGAAGCACGCGCTGGCGCTCGGCAATGACGTGGTGATGGCCACCACCTCACATACGTATCTCGATTACTATCAGGCCCCGGCTGCCACGGAATTGGCCAAGGGCAATGAGTATGAAGCGATTGGCGGCTTGCTCCCGCTAGAAAAAGTGTACTCATACAATCCCACATTCGTCGCCGATAATCCGGCTCAGGAAAAACAAATCTTAGGCACCCAGGCCCAACTGTGGACCGAGTATATCGGCGACATGAAGAAACTCGAATACATGGCGTTCCCGCGCGTCGCCGCACTCGCCGAGGTGGCATGGTCCCCGCTGGCGGCCAAGAACTACGATGACTTTAGTAGGCGTCTCGCCGGCGTGATGAAGCACTACGATGGCGGCCATCTTAATTATGCGATACCGGTGCCTCCACCGGTTAGATCAACCAAAGATGGCTCGACGCTGGAGAGTTCGCTCGGCGCATACTCGGACCACTGGCCAGAGTTGGCCTTTGATGGCCGCTCCGACACGTTCTTCTGGGCCGATCGCAGCCTGAAAACCGGTGACCACCTGACGTTGCACCTCAAGGCACCCCTCACCGCCGCCACCCCTGTCACTGTGGTCACTGGCGGCCCCGCTAGCCACAATGGCGACCCGTTGGCCGCCGGCGTGTTAGAGATTTCAGCAGACGGCAGCACCTGGAGCAAGGTGGCCGATTTTGCCGCAGGCAAAGCCAGTGGCAGCGCCCCGGTCGGTACCCGTCACCTGCGATTGCGTGCCACCGCGCCGCAGGAAAACTGGCTCATTGTCCATGAAATTTCCCTCGGTGCGCCAGCGGCAGGTGCGGTGCTGCGAGTTCCGGCATGTACGGCATATTTGGAGCCGAATGCCGATGGTGCCAACGTGTCCGAGGCCAATGGCATCACGGGATGGCATGATGCCGGGCTGCACGTCGCGTGGTTCGGCGAAATCAAGCACCCTGGCAAGCTTACCGCGACGGTCACGTTGCATCTGCCAAAGGGTGGCAAATCGAAGTTGCAGTTGGCCATCGGCAACCAAAAGCATCAGGCGGTGGCCAGCGGCGAAACACTCGCATTCGGTGAATATATGATAGAGAAAGCGGGCTATGTGCGCTTCGATCTTACGTCGCTCAATGGTGCGGCCGATGCCGTGGCAATCACCGAACTGGTGTTAGGCGGACCTGCCGTAGCGGATGCGCACTTCAATATGTTGCCACGGCGCAATGCTGCCTCGGTGCATCTGGCGTATCCGATACCCAAGGACGCCAAGGTGGCATTGTTCTATAACGAGGTGACTGCGGTGGAGGATCCAGTGGCAACGTATTACATGGCCTGTGGCTTTGCTCGCGGCTATTTCGGCATGCAGGTAAACTCGACGAGCGAGCGGCGCATTATCTTCTCGGTTTGGGACGCGGCCTCCGGTCAATCCGCCAAGGATCGCAGCAGCGTGGCCGCCGATGATCAAACGCAATTGCTGGGCAAAGGGGAGGGGGTGGAAGCCTCGGTTTTCGGCAATGAAGGCACCGGCGGGCATTCGCATCTTGTCTATCCGTGGAAGACCGGCCAGGCCCAGCGCTTCGTGCTAACGGCTAAGCCCGATGGCAGTCACACAGTCTATAGCGGCTTCTGGTATCATCCTGAGAAAAAGGCGTGGATGCTCATTGCCAGTTTCCGTGCGCCCAAGGATGGGCAGTGGCTGCACGGGTTGTATTCGTTCAGCGAAAACTTCAATGGCAACAACGGCCAGCTCAAACGCAAGGCACTGTTCGGCCCGCAATGGATCACAACGGACGATGGCAAGTGGTCGGAACTGACCCGCGCCACGTTCAGTCACGACGCCACCGGCAAGGCCGATCGGTTGGACCGCTTCATGGGCGTTGAGGGCGGCCGCTTCTTTCTGTCTCAGGGCGGCTTCGGCCCCGGCTACTCGACTTACGGCGAGGCATTCACACGCCCCGCCAGTGCTGCCGCCCCGTCCGATGTGCGCCTCCCCGCCGTCCCCTGAGGTGCAAATTTAACGAAAAGCCATGTCTGCGAGCGCCCTTCCGATAGGTTTTTTTTTGGCGCGGTGGTGGGGCTTTGCTGTGCTTGCCGCACTGGGATTGGCCGCGAGCTGCGCGCGGGCCGATCTGGCATCGACCAGCCAGCCATTTAAGAGTGGCACGGGCTATGGCACTTATCGAATTCCGGCGATGGTGGTGAGCAATGCGGGCACGGTGATTGCAGGCGCTGACGGGCGTGCCAATTCTGGAGATATACCGACGGCGATTGATTGTGTGATTCGCCGCAGCTTGGACAACGGCGACACATGGGGCACCCCCATCGTAGTTTCCAACTACGGCAGCAATGCGAGCGACACGGATATGTATCCGCTCTTCAGCGCCACCGTTGCCCAGGCGCGCACCTCGGCGAGTGATCCGGCATTGTTAGTTGACCGCAGTAACGGCCGCATCTGGGTTTTTTACGATAACGGCAGCAGCGCCAGTTACAGCGGCTTCGGCCGCACGATCAAGTTGGAGATGCGCTACAGCGACGATGACGGTTTGACGTGGTCGGCGCGCAAGGACATTGAAGCGGAAAATCCGGCGTTGCGGCCGACCGCCGCGCAGACGTTCATTTTTAACGGCACCTCCTACACGTACGGCACTGCCGAGTACATCGTCGGCCCCGGCAGCGGTATCCAGATCGAACGCGGAACCCACGCCGGGCGGCTGATCTTTCCGGTCTATTGGTATCGCACCAGTAACAACTCGTCCTTCATCTTCAGCGATGACCATGGGGCCACTTGGCAGCGCGGCGGTATCTGCGGCACCGGCACCGGTGAGGTCCAAATCGTCGAGTTGGTCAACGGTGATTTGTTAGCCAGTATGCGGCCCTCCGGCGCTGCGGGTGGCTACCGCTGGTTCAGCAACAGCAGTGACGGCGGTGCCAATTGGAGCGCCATGTATCGGTTCGACGGCACTGCTACCTATCCGGTGCCGGACCCGGCCTGCCAGGGCAATATTTTCCGTCTCAGTACCACCGCCGAGAGTGATAAAAACCGGCTCGTTCACGCCAACGCCGCAAATACCGGCAGCCGCGTGAACATGACTGTTCGCGTTAGTTACGACGAAGGCGCGAGCTGGAGCCAGTCCCGGTTGGTTTACAGCGGTGGCAGTGCTTATTCCTCGTTGGTCCGCCTGCCTAACGGTGATATCGGGCTTCTCTATGAAAAGGATGGCACTACATCGATAGATTTTGTCCGGATCCCTATTCCAACGGCGACTAACAACACCGATGCCCAGCCCGGTTACAACCTCTGGGCTAACACCACCTTCACCTTGGCCCAATTGATGAATCCCGCTATCTCCGCCAAGGGTGCCGATCCCGATAGCGACGGTCTGACAAATTTTCAGGACTATCAAAATGCGCTGGCCAGTCGGCCGTCGGCGACATCTTCAACTGGTTCGTCAACGTCATCGAGCCTACCGGCGCCAAGACCGGTTCGCACGAGGCCCTCACGAAAGCCGCCGCCAAGCTGAAACCCGGCGAATCCGGCCTCCTCGCCCTCGACTGGCACAACGGCAACCGCACCATCCTCGTCGATCAACGCCTCACCGGCCTGATCCTCGGCCTCACCCTCCACTCCATCCCGGCGGAGATCTACCGCGCCCTGATCGAAGCCACCGCCTTCGGCGCCCGCGCCATCGTCGAACGCCTCGAAGAATACGGCGTCAAAGTCGAACGCGTCATCAACTGCGGCGGCATTGCCGCCAAAAACCCGCTGGTCATGCAAATTTACGCCGACGTCCTGGGCCGCCCCATCATGATCTCGCGCTCCTCCCAGACCTGCGCCTTAGGCGCAGCCATGTGCGGCGCAGTCGTCGCCGGGAAGGCCAACGGCGGCTACGATTCCTTCGCGGATGCCGCCCAAGCCATGACCGGCGTGCATAAGAAGATCTTCCAACCTCGGATCGCCGACGCGGCCGTCTACAACCGCCTGTACGCCAGCTACCGCGCTCTGCATAACGCCTTCGGCGTCAAGGGGACGACGACGGACGTTTCGGGCGTGATGAAGGATCTGCTCGCCATCCGCGACGAAGCCCGCGCGTAGCTTGGGTGTTCCGGCTGTGAGCGGTCGTGGATAGCGTTTTCGAGTGCGACGCGTCATCAATGGACTGAGTCGAATGCCCGACTATCATGTGCCATTCGCCCCGGGAGTTCTATGTCATACGATGCCCTCAAACTCGCCACCCACCGCCTCAACCTCGCTCTCGTCGAGGCCGGCCTCGTCCACCAGACCGGCCAGTCCAGCGGCGGCAAAGGCCCCCGCGCGCTCCTCTACGAGCTCAACCCCGGGTCCGGCTGGGTGGTCGGCATCGACGTCGGCCGCGAGTGGGTCCGCGCCGCCGTCGCCGACATCACCGGGAAGATCAAGGCGCGCCGCGACGAGCACACCCAGGCGCAGGACACCGACGCGCTCGTCGCCCAGATCGGCACGATCGCCAGGGAGGTGGCGGCGGGAGCCGGCCTCTCTTGGGACGAGATCACCCACGCGACCGTCGGCGGGCCCGGCGTGCTCGACCCGGAACGAGAGCTGCTCGAGCACGCGCCCAACCTCCCGGGCTGGGGCCGGCAAGGCCTCGTGGCCGCCATCCGCGAGGAGCTGGGCACCGGCGTCACCTTCGAGAACGACGTCAATCTCGCGGCGCTGGGAGAGCGCTGGCGCGGGCTGGGTCGCGACGTGAGCGATTTCGTCTTCATTTCGGTCGGCACCGGCGTCGGCATGGGGATCGTCATCGGCGGCGCCCTGTACAGAGGCGCGGGAGGCGCCGCCGGCGAGATCGCCTACCTGCCGATCGGCGACGGCGACCCGCACGACCCCGCGCTCCAGTCGCGCGGACCGCTGGAGGAGGCTGCGGCCGCCAGCGGCGTCGTACGCCACGCGGAAAGGCTCGGCATGGGCGCGGAGCTCACCGCGCAAGGCATCTTCGCCGCCGCGCGCGCCGGCGAACCCTCGGCGTGCGAGGTGGTGGACGCCGAGGCGCGGCGCATCGCCCTCGCCATCGCCGTCGTCGCGCCGGTGCTGAACCCGGAGCTCGTGATCCTCGGCGGCGGCGTGGCGCGCGACAACGGCGACCAGCTGCTCGACCCCCTTCAACGGGAGCTCCGCGGACTCAGCCCGTTCCGGCCGCGCATCGTGGTCTCGGAGCTCGGTGAAGAGGCGGTCCTCGCAGGGGCAGTCGCGATCTCGCTGGAGGCGGCCCAGGAGCGCCTGTTCGACCGCGGCGGGCGAAAGACCATCAAGGATCATCGTCAGAGCGCAGCACAGGGGACAGGAGGCCGACCATCATGAGAAGACCGCTCCTCGTAATCGCCGTCGTCGCGGCGCTGGGGATACTCGTGCTCGCCGCTGGGTGTGGCGGCAGCACCTCGAGCAGCAGCCCGACGCCGGCGGCCAGCGGCACCGACAAGACGCCGGTCACGCTCACCGTGTGGCACCCGTGGACGAATCCGGAGAAGAAGGTCTTCGAGACCGCGATCCAGGGCTTCACGCAGAAGTACCCCTGGATCAAGCTCAAGGTCGTCGGCTTCCCCGACTCGTCGACTTTCGACCAGCAGCTCATCAAGGCGATCAACGCCGGCAACGGCCCGGACGTGGCGATCTCGTTCGCGCCCGACTACGTCGGCCAGTACGCCGCCGACGGGCTGCTGCTCGACCTCCAGCCGTATCTGACGCAGGACAACATCCCCGCCGACGAGTTCGCGGCGGCCGCGCGCACCTACACGTCGTTCAAGGGCAAGCAGGTCGTGCTCCCCGTGCTCGCCGACTCCTACGGCCTCTACTACAACAAGGACCTTATGGCCAAGGCCGGCATCACGGCGCCTCCGAAGACCATGAGTGAGCTGATGGCCGACGCCAAGAAGCTCACGGTGCGCAACCCGGACGGCTCGATCAAGATCGCCGGCTTCGTGCCGCTCGAGGCGTGGGAGGAGCTCGATCCCACCGACCTCGCGCGCGCCTGGGATGGCAAGTACTTTGACGCCCAAGGGCAGCCGCAGCTCTCCAGGGATCCCGCCTGGGCGAACGCCCTCACGTGGCAAAAGCAGCTCGTCGACTGGTACGGCTACGACAACATCCTCAAGTTCTTCAGCACCTACACCGCCTCCGAGTTCGACGCCAACAACGCCTTCCAGAACGGCAAGGTGGCGATGGTCTTCGACGGCGAGTGGCGCACAGCGTTCGTCAAGCGCTACACGCCCAAGCTGAACTACGGCACGGCGCCGTTCCCCGCGGCCGACACCATGCCGCAGGTCTACGGGGTCGGCCGCGTCAGCGGCACGGTGGCGGGCATCCCGCGCACGGCGCCGCATGTGGGCGACTCCTGGCTGCTCGTGAAGTACATGGCGACCGACACCGACTTCCTGGTAACGCTGGCCAACGGGCTCGGCAACGTGCCGACGACCAAGGCGGCGGCGACCTCGCCAGACCTCACGATCATGTCGCCGCAGTTCAAGACGTTCATCGACGTGTGGAACAACCCGCAGTCGAGCTACTCGCCGCCGCTGACCGCATCCGGCGCCGGGTACGCCACATTGCTGCTGCAGTTCGACGACAAGTGGGTCGCCGGCAAGGTGCCGGACCTCCATCTCGGCCTGCAGCAGGTCGACCAGCAGATCTCCAACCAGCTCAACCTGGTCGCGCCGTGAGCGCGAGCTGACTGCGGCGCACGGGTGATGGACGACGGCGCGCGCGTGACAGGCGGCGGCGCATGAGCGAGACGGAGCACGCGACGGGCGGCGCGGGGCCGGAGGCGGCGATGGCCGCCGGCCCCGCCATGGCGGCGACTCCCGCCGCCGACCTCCTCGGCCGCCGCTCCCCGGAGGACCGGCGGCGGGCGCGGCGCCGCGCTGCGCTGCGCAAGTACGGCGCCGTACTTCTCCTTCTGTCGCCCTGGATCATCGGCTTCGTCGTCTTCACGCTGACCCCGATGATCATCAGCCTGTACTGGTCGTTCACGCACTACGACATGGCCAGCACGCCCCGCTGGGTGGGCCTCGACAACTACCGCTTCATGTTCGGGATCGGCGAGATCCACGGCATCAAGGCCGCCGACCCGTACTTCTGGACGGCGGTCAAGAACACGCTGTGGATCATCGTGTTCGGCGTGCCGCTACGCGTGCTGTTCGCGATGGGCACGGCGATGCTGCTCACGCGCCCCAAGCGCGGCACCAACGCCTACCGGACGCTCTTCTTCATGCCGTCGATGGCCCCCAAAGTGGCGGCCGCCCTTGTCTTCGTCTATCTGCTCAACCCCACGACCGGTCCGGTGAACCAGCTGCTCGGCATGATCCCCGGCATCCACACGCCGCTGTGGTTCTACGACCCCGCCACGTCCAAGCCGTCCCTGCTCGTCCTCGGGCTCTGGGGCGTCGGTGACGCCATCGTCATCTACCTGGCCGGCCTGCTCAGCGTCCCGCGCGAGCTGTACGAGGCGATCGCCATCGAAGGCGCCAACGCCTGGCAGCGCTTCCGCAACGTCACGCTGCCGCTGATCACGCCGGTGATCTTCTTCACGATCGTGATGGGCGTGATCGACGGGTTCCAGTACTTCGACCAGGCCTACGTCGCCGGCAACGCCGTGAGCGGCGGCCAGACCACCGTGCTGGGGAGCCCGCAGAACTCGCTGCTCTTCTACGGCCTGTACCTCTACGAGTGGGCCTTCCGTAACTTCGCCATGGGCTATGCCTCCGCCATGGCGTGGATCCTCTTCGGCGCCACGATGACGGCGACGGCGGTGCTGCTGCTCACGTCCCGTCGCTGGGTGCACTACGGGGGCGGCAGCTGATGGCCACGACCGCCGCCTCCACGCCCGGTGCGCCCAGGCCGGCCGGCTCTGCGCCGGCCACCGGCCGCCGGATCACCCGGCGGCCCACGCCGGCGCGCGTACGCTTCCGCCGGCTGCTCGTCTCCGTCGGCAACCACTCCGTGCTGGTCGGCGTGTCGATCATCTTCATGGTGCCGATCGTGTTCATGATCCTCACCGCCCTGATGACCGACCGGCAGGCCCTGTCCACGCAGCTCTGGCCGCACCCCTTCGTGTGGTCCAACTTCATCACCGTGTTCCAGAGCATCGACCTCGCGCGCTACACCTGGAACACATTCGTCTACGCCGGGCTCTCGACGCTCGGCGTCGTGATCTCGTGCGTGCCCGTGGCCTACGCCTTCTCGCGCATCACCTGGCGCGGTCGCAACCTCGTCTTCCTGCTGGTCCTCTCCACGCTCATGCTGCCGAACCAGGTGGTGAGCGTGCCGCTCTACGTGATCTGGGCGCGCACCTTCCACGACCTCACCGGGATCCAGTTCATCGGCACGCTCAAGCCCCTGATCATCCCCAACTGGTTCGGCGACGCCTTCTCCATCTTCCTGCTGCGCCAGTTCTTCATGACGATCCCCAAGGAGCTCTGCGACTCGGTGCGCGTCGACGGCGGCGGCCACTGGCAGATCCTGCGCCGCGTGGTGATACCGCTCTCCAAGCCGGCGATCATGGCCGTGGCGCTGTTCCAGTTCATCTATGCCTGGAACGACTTCTACAACCCGCTCGTGTACGTGGGCGAGAGCCCGACGGCGCAGACGCTCTCGCTGGCGCTCAGCAATTTCCGCGGCATGCACCACGTGCAGTGGAACCTCACGATGGCCGCGACGCTGATCTTCATGATCCCGGTGGTGGTCATCTTCTTCCTCGCCCAGCGCGTGTTCATCGAGGGCGTGACGCTCACAGGGGTCAAGGGGTAGCAGGGAAGGGAGCACGATGGACGCCTCGACACGCTGGGACGGCGCGCTCGCCGCGCTCGCGGTGCGCGGATGGCAGGCGCGCGTCTTGCCGGTGGCCCGCCTCGCCGACCTGCGCCTGCGCGTGGAGCGCGAGTTGTCGTCCGGGCGGCTCGCCGCAGGTGTGGCCGCCCGTATCGCCGCCGACTTCGAGTGGGAGCCGCAGACCGGCGCCCTCGCATGGGAGCCCGCTCCGCCGGCCCGCTCCGTCGTCATCGGCGCCAAGGCGCGGCCGCTCACGCAGGCCGCGCTCACGGTCGGCGGCGAGCGCCACGTCGTGGTCGTCCCGCCTCACTACGCGGGCTACTACTCGATCCCGAAAGAGCTGGTCGAGACGGTGGCGACGGCGCTGGCCCCCCGCGGCTTCGTCGCCGCGGGCTTCTCGCCGCCGCTCAAGACCCTGGCCGGCTGCGCCGGCCTCGCCCGTTACGGCCGGAACAACATCACCTACGTCCCGGGCCTCGGCAGCTACTTCATCTTCGGCGCCTGCCTCAGCGACGCGCCGCCGCCGGAGGAAGCGCCGTGGGTCGAGACACAGGAGCTCGAGCGCTGCGAGCGCTGCAGCGCCTGCCTGCGGGCCTGCCCGACCGGGGCGATCGGCGCCGACAGATTCTTGCTCCACACCGAGCGCTGCCTCACCTGGGTCAACGAGGACGAGGCGCCGTTCCCCGCCTGGGTCGATCCCGCCTGGCACACGTGCGCCGTGGGCTGCCTGCGCTGCCAGCAGGTCTGCCCCGAGAACGCCGTCGTCGAGCTCGCCATCGCCGCGCCCGTGGAGTTCGACGAGGAAGAGTCGCGGCTCATCCTCACGGCCGCCCCCTCGTCGCGGCTCGCCCCCATGACAGCCGCCAAGCTCGAGCGCTGTGGCCTCGACTACTCTCCGGCGCTCATCGCGCGCAACATCGCCGCCCTCCTGCCGGGCTGACCCCGGCCTGGCGGGTGTGCGGAACCGCCGCCGCCCGCCGCGCCGACCTGCTC
>Ga0118677_10006653_pt1 | contig 19451 bp, 19 predicted proteins | sample AliMusrvi5mmetaG_FD_86154 | JGI IMG/M metagenome (GOLD analysis project Ga0118677, IMG submission 86154)
CGCCGCCACTCCGGCGCTCGTCCCTCCCACCACCAGTACGTCGACGTCAGCCACCACCGGTACCTGCCGCGCCGTCTCCATCACCCCGCCCGGCAACGCACCCCAGCACACCGCCAACGTCACCCGCCAGAGTAGCGTGACAACGCAACACTGGCGCAGCCTATGATAAGGACTAGGCATCACGCCTGAAGCCCACATTCCTCACCCCTTGGAGTGGTCGTTTCTCTATCTTCGGCCGCCATTCGTTTCTTCTCATTTGCGCTTCTATTAGGTACGATAGGGACAGTTCACCCTTCGGTCTTCTCGGTCCCCTTGGCCTCATTTTCCGGCGGATACGCTTTGTAATGACTGTAGTAATGGTAGTACGGGCTGTAGTACGCGCTCTTTGCGAAATCCATGTCGTTGACTACGACGGCCAAAAGTTGCACGCCAGCTTCACGGAAACGTTGAACCGTGTGGGCTAAGGCCCGCTTGCGGCTCTTTTCGGGACGAGCCATGACTAAAACGCAATCCGTAATACCGGCCAGCGCCAACGCGTCGCTCACCAGGCCCAACGGCGGTGCGTCAATGATGATGCGATCGAAGGTCTGTCGCGCCCACGCCAGGAGTTGGACCGGCTTCTGACCGCCAACGACTTCAGCGGGGCTCGCGCCATGGACAGGCCGGCTGGCAATGACCGACAGATTTGGGCACTCGGTCGCGTACGCCAAGTCAGAGAAGTCCCTGCCGCCGTCCGGAGAGGCGAGGAAGTCAAGGAGCCCATGGCCAGTTCCCGGCATTGGGAAAATCCCTACCAACCGCGGACGCCTGAGGTCGAAATCGATAAGCAGGACTTTCTGCCCATTTCGGGCACAGGCAATCGCCAGATTACTGGATGTAATCGTCTTGCCTTCCTCGGGCATGGAACTGGCGATCAAAACAACCTTGGACCGCTCTTTGTACTGGCTGGAGTCCAACATGGATCGAAGCCCTGCAAAGGCTTCGGTCACCTGACTGAAACGCTGATTCAACGAAGCCAGTGCAATGTCGCGGCGTGCCCCCCTCTTGACATGAGGGATAGAGGCCAACACCTTGACCCCGAGTCCAGACTCGATATCGTGCGGTCCTGACACATGATCCTCAAGCGTGTCGGTCACCAAGGCCAAACCGACACCACAGAGTATTCCGATCGCAAGTGCCAGTGCCAGGGCCATCACTGGTCTCGGCTTCACAGGTTTCTCAGGCACCGAGGCCAGTTCGACGATCTTGACCGTGGCCGTATTCTCGTCGGCGGCCAAGCGTGCTTCCTGAATGCGGTTCAGAATACCGCGGTATCTGGAATCACACGAATCCCGCGATCGCTCCAACGCGGCGAGTTTGGTTCGCCGTTCCACGATCTGCAATTCCAGTTCCGCCGCCAGCTTCCCTTGTTCGGCTTTCTTGTGGCGCAGACTCTCCGCCTGCTGGCTCAGCAAACCCAGGTTTGAAGCCGCCGTGACCTTGGCCTGATTCATGGCCTCGAATGCCTGACTCCGATAGAGCACGACCATCTTCTCCTTCGCCTCGACCTCAGGATGCTTGGGCGTGTATTTCGCCAGCAGGGAGTCCCGCTCGGCCAGGGCGACCGTCCACTTGTCCAGGGCGCTCTTGATCTCGTCGCCACGCGGTGCGGAAGCGGGCACCTTGCCCGAATTCTCCGGCTGCAAGTTGACAGCGTTCAACGTATTCAGCAGGTCTCGCGACATAGCCTCCTGGCTTTCCACTTCGACGAGCGACTTGTTGAAACTCAGGAGGGAGTCGTCCACGGTCTTGCGTTGACTCTCCAATGCATCGATCTTGTTCTCCTGACGGTAGGCCAGGAGCGCTTGATCCGCCTGTTCAAGTTCCTTCCGCTGCACCAGAGCTTGCGCCTCCAACCAAACGACAGCGGCGTCGGACGACACACGATTCTCGTCGTAGGCACTCGCTTCGATGGCTTCCGAGAAGGCACGGCAAGCATCCGCCGCGAACTGGGGATCCGTATGCGTGAACTCAATCTTCACCAGTCTCGTCCGCCGAAGCAGTGTCAACGTCAAATTCCCCGTCAACATCCCATTCCATTCGCTGTCCGAGAGTTGCATCCGTGGGTACTGCTTAAGAACACGGTTCTTGGTGTCTTCCACCAGTCGCCGGCCCTTGAATTTCTCCAATCGTGTGTTGAATATCTCCTCGGACTGTTGATAGGCGCCCTGGTCTTCGATGACGGCGGCCTGCTGAGTCAGGATGCGCGGCCGACGCACGCTTAATTCCACCAGACTGGTTGCCCGGTAAACCTTGGGGGTTATGGAAATATAGTAGACGGCGGCCACGCACGCAAAAACCACAACCAGCATAATCGTGACCCATTTCTTGCGAAGGACGCGAATCAGGCGGAACAAGTCCAACGGCCCAACCAATCCCGAATGCTCACTTCCCCCCGTATAGACGGACTGGCCGTAAGGGGCGCCATAGGGTGGAGTCCCGGCGTGGTATTGAGGTTGGCCCGGATGGTCGACGGGGGGGGTAGTGTTTGGTGTTGTCATAGGTTGTACCGATTACTGTTTTGCGTAGTTAGGTAGGGCGATGGCGTCCTCGCCGCGCCGCACGTGTCGCGTGACCGTTACGGCGGTGCCGGAGGCCCTCACCCTACCCCGGACTGCGGACGCTGACTCTCTCTGATTCGTCACCCCGCCCGTCACGCGCGGCAGGGCGGCGAGGAGCAAAACCCAGGTAAGTATGATTGCCGGGCATCGGAACGGCAGGTCGATCAGGCTATGCACGACAACCAGGCAAAGTCCAATCGATACCATGACCCAAACCGCACCAGTCTTCCGCTCAGTTCTGATAAGGGACCAGAAGAGGCACCCGACCCCCGCGAGAAGCAACCCGGACCCGATCGCCCCAAACTCGACCAGGAACTGCAAGAGATCGCAGTGCACGTTGGCCATACCGGCATTGCCGGTCAGTGACCCAAGTTTCTCCTGCGGCACGCAGGCCACCACACGGTAGCGATATCCCCATCCACCCAAACCCAGCCACGGTTCCTCATGCCACATGCGCCACGCCGCTTGCCACAACATCAGCCGTTCTTCTCCCAGGCCGAGGTCAACTTCGTCCAAGATTGGAAGCAGGACATGATGTATGGTAGCCTGCGCACGAAATTCGCGGTGAATAGCACGCCCGCCAAACCCAGCTACGGCAAAGTAGAACATGCTCACGGTGGCCAAGGTGGCCAGAGCAAGGTTGAATTTCCCAGCCGGTGACAATGACCTCCAGCCCCGAAGCAATCCGTATGTCGCCACAAAGCACGCCATGGTCCACGCCAGGATCACACCGGCCCGACTTAACGAAAAGTTTGCGCCCATCAGACAAAGGAGCAGAGAACATGCGAGAAACACAATCCGGCTTCGTTTCGTCGCGGGGTCACGTCTGAAGATCTCGCGATAGAGGAACCCGGCCGCCAATAATCCCATCATCACAAAATAGGCGGCCGCGTGATTTGCATAGCCAAAGGATGCGAAAAAATCGCACTGAAGCGGCCTAAGCCAGTAGATGGAGTGCGTCCCGGAGACAAACTGCACCAATCCGAATAGGGCCAGCAAGCCGGCTTGGTAGGCAAAAAAACGCAGGAACTGCATCACCCCACGTCGACTAACCCAGGGAGAACGCAGCACCAATGCGGCAACCCACGGGGAAAAGAACCACTGAAGCATCTGCGCCGCCTCTGCCTTGTTGATGGCCGATGGCCAACCGGGATGCGGCGGAGGCAAATAGATCCACTTGAGCGACGGCCGGTCAAAAACAAGCGTTCTCCCTGAATTCGACCACTGCAATACCAAGAAAGCAAGAAACAAGGCACCCGAATAAAAGAAAGGATCGAGGAAGAACCACCAACGCGAACGCGCAAACCGCTCGGGCTGCAAGATCGACCCGGTTGATCCCGGCCGGGCTGCCGCAAAGCCCCCCATCACGAGGGCCACAAAGATCACCAGAAAAAGCCACACGAACGGCTTAAGCCAACTCGTGAGCATCCCGGCCCACAACCACGTCATGCCCATCGTACCAACCGCAACAGCCCACAGCAGCCATTTCCCAAAGGCCGAATCCGCATCCATGCAATGGTTCCATCAAAACATGCGCTGAACCTGCGTCGCATGGTTGTTCCCATTATAATCCGGACATGATCCCGCCACCGGTTATCACCGGCGGCTACGTAGCCGCGCCTGATAAGGCGTGGCTCTTCCAAGATCATGTCCTGATTATCTCAAGACCGCTCATTTTGACTGCTGAATCTCGTAACCCTTGGCTGGCACATTCGCCGCGACTGACGTCTGCAGCGCCGTGGTGAACGAAGTCTCGAGCGCCGCACCGGTCGTCCCACCACCACCCGCCGCGCCAACGGCCGACAAAATGGTGGCGACAACCACTCCATTCTGGCTAAGCACCGGACTGGAGCCCAATGCCGTACCAAGCGACTGTGCAAACGCATCAGGGGTCACGGCCGCAGTCCCGCCCGACGGAGCCGTTGTCATCGCGGTAAAGCCCGCGCCCACAATCTGGGTAATCCTCGCCGCCTGGGCGTCCGCGTTCAGTCCCAGCCCCAACGCGGCCACGATCACGGCGCGCATTGCTTCAGCCGCCTCCTGGGCCGTGGCCCCCTGCAACATCTGCGAAAGCATGGCCGGGTTTCCCGCCGCTTGCGCGAGTTGCGCGGTCGTGGGTGCATTGAATGCCGCAGATGCGCTCAGATACGTCGCCCCGACCATCACCACTGCCATTGTGAATAACTTCTTCATTTGCCATTCTCCTTCTGAGTGATTCGCCTAGTACTTGAGATTTGCCCCAATTGAAACACGCGTCTCGTCATAGTTGTTGACGTTGGAATCCACCGCCTCATACGACGTTTCCGCATAAAGACTCATGAACGACGCCGGCGTCTGGTAATCGGCGCGCGCGCGGAGCCCCTTGCCCTTGTCCTGACGGTCCTCAGAGCTTCCGTCAGGCAATGTTACGGGATCAATGTAGTCATCAATGCGGTACATGCCTGAGAGCGATAACGCGACCGTCGGCAGCATTCGATACACGGCGCCAGCCCAGACGACCGTATAGTCCGACGCGTTGTCTGTGAGAATGGACGACATCAAAGTGCCATTGCGGCCACCGGCCCGGAGGAGCACCTTATCCGTCAACACCCACACCGCTTGCGCATCGAAGTTAAATCTGGTCACGTTGTCGCCGGTGCCGGATGGTCGGTCGTACTGTTCCACGCCAGCCCCGGCCTTGATGCTAACCTTGTCGGTGCCGTGCGTCTTCGCGCCGAGACGGACGCCGTAGTAGTCGGCCGCATCATCCACCGCTGAATTCTTTTGCAGTCCGCCGAACAGTGTCGCGAACGCTGCGCTCTTGTCGGTTATCTGATAGGCGCCTTCGAGTTGCCCGTTGTGACCGACCAAGTTAGCCAGTCCTGCTTCGTCGTACCTGGCAGCGTCGTAGCGATAGCCAAAGTCCATTTCGACCTTTTCGGTCATGTCCCGGCCGAGTGATGCTCCGAAGTGGCTGAGGTCGCGCTTCGCACGGGTAGCGGCGTCCAGGACGGAATCGGCCGAGATGCCGCCGATCGCCGTTTCGCTTCCATGGGTATCCACATCGGAAACATGACGGAAGCTTTCGTCCGCCTGCACCAAGACCCTTTCGCGAAGACCGTACTTCACACCGACGATCTCACCGCCTGATCCAAAATCTTTATCCGAAGTGTCCGCGTAAGATCGATAGCCCCCATAACCGAGGGCGTTGGCCTCAATCATATAGGCGGAATAACTCGCCCGCACACCGACTTCCGAATTCAAGAAGTAATCGTCCCGGGCATTTGCAGAATCCTGATTGATGTTCGAGTCGTATGTTCCTGACTCGTCAACGTACGGACTGATCATCCAAGGGCCGTAATGAATCCCCTGCCCCGGTCCCGCTTGGATGGCCCATGCCGCAAAGGTTACCGCCGACATTGCCAGCAGCAATTTCACACCGTTCGCTGTCGTCCTCATTCTCTACCTCCTTGATTAGACCCGCATCCACACCTAAAAAACCAACTCGGGAACGAAGATTACATCGTCCGGGTGTACCGCGATATCGTCGCCCAACTTGCCTTGGGCACCAACCGCCCGTAGGTCGATTTCGCGCGTCTCGATTCCGCCGGTATCGTCGCGGCGACGCGTCACACGAATCGCGCTGTCTTTAGCGCTGGTATCAAATCCGCCGGCCTGCTGGATGGCACCACTGACCGTCAGGTCGCGCGTTGCCGGAAGACTGATCCGACCCGGCTTCTTGACGCGCCCCAAGACGGTGACATAGCCCCACGGCGAAACGCCATCCGGGGTCTCATCGCTCACAAAATCAACGATGACTTGAGGGGCGACAAAATACTCGCGATACAGCATCTCAAGATGCAGCGTCAACTCGTCCAATGTCTTGTCCTTGACTATCACGGCCCCGAGCATCGGCAGCGTCATTGAACCGCTATCTGACACCCGCTTGGCATGCTCCTCGATCTCCTTCTTTCCGGATACGAGGACCGTCACGTTGATAACCAACCCGGGACGGAGACGGACGTCGGAAACGGAGGTGTCCTGCGTATTGGTTGCTGTTGGCGCACTCATGACCACCGGTTTCTCGCGAAATAATGACGACTTAGAGGTTGCTGCGGCACGGCTGCCGAACGGCCACCAACGGCTGGAACCACTATCGACAACCGGCGTTGAAACCGTGGCGGGGGTACTCGTGACGTTGGGCGACGCAACCAAGGCAGCCTTGCCGGGAACCGAAGGCGCAGGCGCACCAGGCATCCAAGCGGGTGCCTTCTTGGCAGAGACGCCACGTCCAGGAGCTTGAGATGGCCCAGAACCCGTTGATCGGCAACCACCAACGAACGGCAAAACGACGCACAGGACGGCCCCGATCAACAAACGACCCGCACGCCAAGCCGTGCGGGTCCCGTCAAGCATCGAAGCCAATTCCATCATTCCGGATAGACTCCGTCCCCGTAGATTATGCAGGCACAAAGCCTGCGATAATGTCTCATTAGTATGCAATATGGACGCTCCCTGATACCCCCTCCCCCTCGAAATATCAGACGGCACAAGATACGACCCAACCACTCCTGTCCGCAACACAAAAAAGACATCCGCAGCCCGGCGCTAGGGCGGATGCGGCTGGAGGCATAAGAAGCGAGAGGAGAGCGGGATAGAAGAAAAGGCGGGACATGCGCGGGCTTATTTGTTCTACTCTGGGCATGAAGCCTACGCGCAGGGTTGAGGTCTCGGCGTCGGAACAAGAGGTTCTCGACGGGGTTGAAGTGCGGTTGCTGCGGGAAGAGGAGCAGGAGCGATTCGATGAGGTGATCGAGACGCAGCACTATCTGAAGGATGCCACGCTGGTGGGCGAGCGATTGTGTTATATCGCCGAATACGGTGGGGAGTGGTTGGCGTTATTGGCGTGGAGTGCGGCGGCCTATCACCTGAAGGAGCGAGACGCGTGGATCGGCTGGACGGGGGAACAAAGGCGGCGGCGATTGGGCTGGGTAGCCAATAACAGTCGGTATCTGATCCTGGAAGGGGCGCATTACCCGAATTTGGCCAGTCGCGTGATGGGGGTGTGTCTTCAGCGCCTGAGCGCGGACTGGCAGACCCGTTGGGGGCATGCGTTATTGGTGGCGGAGAGTTTCGTCGACGGGCAGTTGTTTCGGGGCACGAGTTATCGGGCCAGCGGCTGGACGCAACTGGGGCAGACGGACGGCTGGGGCCGGCACCGCCAAGACTTCTACGTGCGGCACGATCGACCGAAGCAACTGTGGGTTCGGGAACTGCGGGCCGGTGCACGGGAGTTGTTGTGCGCCCAGACGTTGCCGTCCGAGTGGCAGGCCGTGGAGTCGGCGGTGGTGCCGCGGTGCACGTATGGTGTTCCCACGCTGCAACGGATGCTGGAGTATTTTTTGCGGGTGAAGGACCGGCGGGGGGTGATCAAGCGCTATCCGTGCGCATCGTTGTTGGCGGTGGTGCTGTGCGCGACACTCTGCGGCGTCGTCCGCGGGCAACGGGATTTGGCGGCGTTCGCCCGGGGCCTGACCAAGTTTCAACGGCGGGCGTTACGCTTTCGCCGGGATCGGCGCACGGGCGAGTATCCGGCCCCGAGCGAAACGACGTTCTTCCGGTTGCTGAAGTCCGTCGATCCCCACGAGTTGGAACAGGCCCTCCTGGGTTGTCAGGAACACGTTTTGGGGCCGTTGACGGAAGCAGACCGGCTTATCGCGTATGACGGCAAGGCGTTGAAGTCGGCGGGGGGCCTTGAGTTGGCCAGCGGCTTCAGTGTCCAAACCGGTCGCTGGATGGGGACCGAAGCGGTCGCCGCCGGCAGCAATGAGATTCCTGCGATTCAACGTTTGTTGGCCCGCACGGATCTGACCGGCAAGACGGCGGTGGCCGACGCCTTGAACACCCAGCAGGAGACGGCGCGGCAGATCGTTCAGGACTGCGGCGGCGACTACGTGCTGACGGTCAAAGGCAATCAGCCCGGCATTAGCCAGACGCTCACGCAGTTGTGGGACAAGGCGCAGGGCTCATTCCCCCCCTCAAGTGGCAACATCGGAGTTGGTGCAGCGCACGGAACTGAATAAAGGTCGCACGGAAGCACGCATGGTCGCCCGCTTTGCCGTCACTTCCGAGCAGGTGGGATTCCCCTTCGCCCAGCAGAGCGCTAAGTTACAACAGGCGATTGACGACCCCAGCAAACTCGGAGCCTCGTTCAAGGAGTTCTTTCTGCTGACCACCCAGCCCGCCCGCGCCTATGATGCCACGGCGCTGTCGGACGACAAACGCGGCTACTGGGGGATTGAGAACCGCTTGCACCAACCGCTGGACGTCATCGCGATGGAAGACAAAAGTCGCGTTCGCACCCTCAATGCCGCCTGGAATCTGGCCATGTTCCGCCGGCTCAGCGTCAGTCTCGCCGTCCACTGGTGCCGCCATCAACGCCACCCGCGCCAAGCCACCCTCAGCGGTTTCTACGATGCCATGAAAGCCCATAATGCCCAGCGCGCCTTTCACCTCGTCACCGCTCTGCGTCCCTCGTGGTTGCCGGACCCTTGATCCGGCTCCGCAAGTCCACGCTGGCCCGCAACCTCGTTAACGCGTACCCACCAGCACGCGCGCCCTCCGACTCTGTCTCCGGCTGCCATCCCAGCCCCAACTCCACCCCGCCGCACTCCGTAACACCGCCTCAAAACTCCCCGCAACCCGCCGCTCCCGCTTTCCTTCCCACTCATCCTCTCTCATTCCTGCCAAAAGAATCAGCCATAACGATCGGGAGATCGGCGGTCTTGATGCTGGATTCGCCGAAGAGGCTAAGGTTAATCTGACAGTCCGTCTTGATCGCATAGGCCCGCAGCCCCAGATGCTGATTCAGCCACGTTTCGAAGGCCCCCTGGAAACGGCCCTGCGAGGCCGTCTCCCACGAGAACGACGGTTGCTTGGCATCGGACGTGACGCCGGCCAGCGCCGGTTCGTGAACCAGATTCAGAAGCATTTGAGCCAACGGCGCCGCCAGGGCTAGGCAGAACAGGGCAATAGCGATGAAACGACGCTGCGGCATTGTCAGAACCTGAAGTAGATGAACGGGTTGAAGTTGGCGTTCGCCAACGAGCACACGGACAGGATCAACAGCACCAGAGCCAGGGCATGACGCGCGACCCAAATGCCGGTGGTCTTCGCCGCGCTCGCCCTGACCAGCAGACTCCGGACCGCAGGCACGGCCGGCGCAAAACTGATCAGGGCCGCCAGCCAGAACACAAGCGTAGCACGGTGACTGATGACATCCGCCCAAAGCGGTGGCGGCTGCGAGGCGTGGGTCACGGCCAGCATGCGCAGCAGCAGCGCGCCGGCCTCGCCGATGTGGTCGGACCTGAACAGAGTCCAGCCGACGAGAATCAGCACGAACGTCAACGGCACCGTGATGAGCTTCGGAAGCCGGGCCGACAAGCGCAACCAGAAGAACTTGTCGAGGGTCAGAAACAGGCCGTGGAACGCGCCCCAAGCCACAAATGTCCAGGCGGCTCCGTGCCAAAGTCCGGAAATCAGGAACACGATCCAGAGGTTCAGGTAGGCCCGCCACGGGGCCACGCGATTTCCGCCCAGTGGAATGTACAGGTATTCGCGCATGAAGTTAGAGAGCGAGATATGCCACCGGCGCCAGAAATCCGTAAAGCTGGTGGCCGTGTAGGGCTCGTTAAAATTCTCCAGGAACTCGATCCCGGCCATGCGCCCGAGCCCGATCGCCATATCGGAGTAACCTGAAAAATCGAAGTAAATCTGAAAAGCGTAGGACAGCATACCGATCCAGGCATGCAGGGGCGTGACGGTCGCGAACGTTGTTTGAAACAAAGAATCGACGACTTCGCCGAGCGCGTTGGCAATCAGCACCTTCTTGCCAAGCCCGCGACAGAACCGCCAAATGCCGGAAAGAAATCGCTCGGAGGAATGACGCCGGTAGTCCAACTGGCCCGCCACGTCGTGATACCGGATGATGGGACCCGCGATAAGCTGGGGGAAGAAGACCAGATAGAGCAGGTACGTGCTGAACCGGCGGGCTGGCGCCGTCACCCCGCGGTACACGTCCATCATGTAGCTGATCTTATGGAATATGAAGAACGAGATTCCGATCGGCAGGGCCACGCGCGTCCAGGCCATGGGCGCCAGGCCCAGCGCGTGCAGCAGTCCGTTAAACTGCTCCACTCCGAAGTTCGCGTATTTGAAGAAGGCCAGCAAGCCGATGTTGAGCACGAGGGACACCGTCAGCCAGCCCTTGCGGGCCGCCGGCTTCCGGGCCCGGTAGACGCCATGGCTCAGGTTGTAGTCGAGCACGGCGCAACCCACGAGCACGAACACGAAGCGCGGCGCTCCCCACGCGTAGAAGATCAGGCTGGCAAACAGGGCCGCAAGGTTGCGATGCCGGCTGGGCGTGAGGTAGTAAATCAACAGGAAGAACGGCAGGAACAGAAACAAGAAAAGCTGTGAACTAAAGACCACGCGCACCCCGGGTTGTTCGGCGCGGAATTGTTAGCCCGCGCCCCGCCTAAAATCAACTCAAATGGCAAGTTACAATTCTGACGTCTCCAGACGATGCTTGAGTGCTCTCCACTGTGGACAGAGCCTCTCAAGTTCGGCAAGGAACCTCTTGTCGTGCCGCGGATGCTTGATATGGCAAACCTCGTGAGCAATGACGTAGTCGATGCAGGGAGGTGGCGCGCGCACCAGCTCCGGGTTCAAAAACAACCGTCCATCCGAGTGGGTACTGCCCCATCGTTTCAGCATGTCCAGCAGATGCAACGTGGGTGTCGCCAGACCGCGTTCCGCGCACCACGCCCGCCATCTTTCCAGTCGACGTTCGAATTGTTCCCGCGCCCTGTCCCGCATCCATCCCGCGAGCAGAGCAGCCACGGTCCGGCTGGATACCGATCGCACGCCAACGTGAAGGATCCCCGCCCGTAGTTTGACGCCCGGCTTGTCTGCCACAAAGACTTTCAGCCGGTACTGTCGCCCCAGATAACGATGCGTCGCGCCGGTGCAATACCGTCGCACCGGGTGTTGCACGCTCAGAGTCTCAAAATGACGGCGCTGACGGGCAATCCAAACTGACCGTTTCGCTATCTTCGCACGAATGTCTTCAAGGCCGGCATTCAGCGGCGCGATGACCTCCACCGCTCCGTCCGGCAAAACGCTGATCGCGAGCGTGTGGCGACGCGATCGCTTGACGATGCAAATCTCAGCACGTGACTGGATCGTCTCCACCGCTTTATACATCGTTCGGCCTGTTGCGTGCGATCTGGAGACAGGACTCGATCAGCGAATCCATTTGCTCAAGGGTCAGGGTGATCCCCCGCGTTGCTTGGAGCTGGAACAGGAAATCGTCCATCTGGTTGCGCATGCGGTTCTGGGCATCCGGATTGTCGCGCCACCGAACGACCGCCTCGTCCCTGATGATCTTCTCCAGACGCAGACTCATCTCCGCGCGGAGTTGGTCGATCACCGTCGCCGCGGTCGCGCTCCCGGATCCGTAGGGAATCGAGCCCTCCCGCACCACCCACTTTCCGGCCGGAACGAATTGCTCCGAGACGGCCCCGTAAAGGGCCTGTGCAAGATCATTCCCCTCAAGTGTCGCCGGCAGGTCTGCCTTTCGCCGGTCGCGCACGCTTTCCATGATCTCTTTGACCTTGGCCAGGTATTGCGCCTCCGAAATACGCTGTTGTTTGTAGTCGGCGATCGTCTGCTCCAGCAGCAGGGAAAACTTCCGGTAGAAGAATGGATCCTCTTCCATCTTCTCGGTGATCGTCTTCTTGGTCCGATTCGCGATGATGTCGGCCTTGGCTCTTGGGGGAGCGCGCTTTCTCGACTTCTTGTTCAAAGGCCTGGCGTTCGAAGATGTTTACTGGATCCACGACCTGGATGACTTCATCCGCCTGCACATAGGTCGCCAACATCTTCTGGATCTGCGTTTCATAATCACGGTAATCGATTTCCTCGGCATACCGAATCTTCACGGAGCCGCGCAGTTTCTGAAAGAACAGGGCATCACGCTTGTAACGGTCCACTTTGTCCGCCGGGGTGGCGGTCGCCCACTGGATGCTGGACAACCCCATTCTCAGCACACGACAGAACTTCGACAACTTGGTGTAGAAATCGTCCCGCCGTTCCGGTTTCTCCAACGCCAATTCGAAGGCTTCTTCGTCCTGTTTGTTGGTGACGGTTCGGAACAGGTCCCAGAGCGCGTCATGCAGTCCCGGCAGTTCTTTGAGCGCCTCGGCCAGATCGGTCAGCGTTCCGTCCAGGTCCTCCTGATCGAACTTGCCCTCCAACGCGCTGTAGAGTTCCAACGCCTCATGCAACTGCGTGACCACGCCGTAGTAGTCAACGATATAGCCATAATCTTTGCCCGTGTGCAGACGGTTCACGCGGGCGATGGCTTGCAGGAGCGAGTGTTCTTTCAGACTCCGCGCGATGTACAGCACCACGTTGCGCGGCGCATCGAAGCCGGTGAGCAGTTTGTCGACCACGATGATGACTTCTGGCGTGTCGCCTTTCTTGAAACCGTTGATGATCTGCCGGTTGTATTCCTTCTCCGTACCATACTTCTCCATCATCGCTTTCCAGAACCGCTCGACACTCGCCTCCTTGATCACCTTGGCGCCGTCATCGCCCTCAATCTCCTGCGGTCCCGAAATGACCACCTCGCTCGTCACCTTCCCGAACTGGTCCAGGTAGCCCTTGAGAATCAGGGCCTCTTTCTTGCCGGAAGCGGTCAACTGACCCTTGAACCCCGTTCCCGACCACTGCGATGAGAAGTGCTGCGAAACGTCCCAGGCGACCAGATACAGGCGGCTCTCCAGGCGGTTGAGTTCGTCGCGCGACGCGAACTTGCGTTTCAGGTCGTTCTTCTGCGCAGCGCTCAGCCCCTGGCACATGGCATCGAACATCGTGTCCACGGCCTTCTTGTTGACCGTCTGCATCACGTGCCGCCCCTCATAGAGCAGCGGCACCACCGCCTGATCCGCCACGGCGTCGCGAATGGTGTAGGCGGGCTCGATGAAGCCGCCGAACTTCCGCGCCGTGTTCTTCTCCTGCTTCATCAGCGGCGTGCCCGTGAAGCCAATAAAGCAGGCGTTGGGCAACGCCTTGCGCATGCGAATGTTGGCCTCGCCGTATTGGCTGCGATGACTTTCATCGACCAAGATGAAGACGTTGTCTGTGGAGTGCGATGAGGCGGCTGTTCCCGGTATGGAGTGCGGCACCTCGGTGCCGCTTTGGCCCACGAGCCTCGGCTCGCGGGAAACCGGCCGCCGAGTCGGCCGGTCCGAAAGCGGCGTCGAGCCGCCGCACTCCAAATTGGCGGCAGCCCGGAACTTGTCGAGAACTGTGGTAATGACCGAAACGCGATCGTCCTGCAAAAGCTGGTGCAGGTCCTTCCCGGTTTTGGCCATGCGCGGCTCCTTGCCGCACTGGTGGAAGGTCTTCCAGATCTGCTCGTCAAGGTCGATACGGTCCGTGACGATCACGATCCGGGGATTCTTGATCTGGTCGTCCAGCGCCAGGGCCTTGCCCAGCAGCACCATGACCAGCGACTTGCCGGAGCCCTGGGTCTGCCAGATCACGCCGCCTTTGCGGCGCCCCTCCGGGTCGCGCTGATGCACGCGCTCCAGGGTCTTGCGGATGGCAAAATACTGCTGATACCGCGCCACCTTCTTCACCGCGCCGCCCTCGTCATAAAGCACGAATTGCCGCGCCAATTCGATCAACCGCTCGGGACGGCACAAGGCCCAAATCAACCGATCCTGTTCGGTCGGCTCGCGTTCCTGGACCGCCATTTCCTCAAACGCCTGTTTGGCATAGGCGAAGGCGCCCTTGAACAACTTCTCGTGTTCTTCGCGTCGGACCGGACCGTTTATGGCAGCGCGCACCTCGGTATCCGCGTCGCGCATCTCGCGCCACTTGGACCAGAACTTGATGGGTGTGCCGGTGGTGGCATAACTGCCTTCGTTCTTGTTCAGGGCCAGCGCAAGCTGGGTGTAGAGGAAGAGGTGCGGAATCTCGTCATTCTGCCAGTTTCGGATCGACTGCTTGATGGCCTGCTCCAGCGAATGTTTCTCTTCCGGCCGCTTGCACTCGATCGACACGAACGGGATGCCGTTGACGAAGCACACGATATCCGGCCGCCGGGTCTCCTTGCTGCCCGTGCGCTCCACCTCATATTCCGAGGTCACATGGAACACGTTGTTGCGGGGATTGTTCCAGTCAATGTAGTGCAGCGTGAAGCCCTTGGTCACGCCGCCAATGGTCTGATCCAGGCTCTTGCCCAGGGTCAGCAAGTCATACACCTTCTCGCTCGTTCGCACCAACCCGTCGAACGGCACCTCGCGCAGCGCGTCGATGGCCTTGGCGATATTCTCGTCCGAGAACGGCACGCTCTGCCCCTTGAACGAAATCGTGTTCAACCGCTTCAGTTGCTTGGCCAGCACCGACTCCAGCAAGACATAGCGCGATTTGGCCCGCCGTTCGGCATAGACTTCCTCCGGACTCAGGTACGAATACCCGAGTTGCTGCAACAGCCGCAGGGCGGGAATCTGGCTGATGTGGGATTCCTGGAAGGAGGGGGTGTTCATGGGCGACGGATTCCTTTGGGGAGCGGCAGCTCGGTAGCAACTCGTGTGGAGTGCGGCGGCTCGACGCCGCTTTGTACCGCGAGCCTAGGCTCGCGGAGCCGGCCGTCAAGTCGGCCGGCCAAAAGCGGTGCCGAGGCACCGCACTCCACACACGGCACGCCGCACTCCAAATTAGAAGTCATCTCGCAGCTCCAATTTGTCAATTGGCATGGCGGAGACAGTGCGTTGGAAAGACGAACTGACATGCCTTTCGAAATGCGCTGCCGAACACCAGCGATACTGCGATGCAACCGGCACCAAGCCGTGACGCACCGGGTTCTGGTTCACATAGTTCAGCCGGGCCAGATATGAACGTTCGAATGTCAGGTGCGAATCCCAGAACTCGTGCCACACCTTGCGGCCCGGCGTGCCGTCCAACTCGTTCGCGGCCTTGGCCGTCGTCATGTGAAGTTTGTTTAAAACACGGCGCAGAGTCGCTGGATCGTCCGGCGAAAGGGCAATGAAGTGATAGTGATTGGCCATGACCGACCAGGCCTGGAGTTCCCAGCCCCGTTCAGCCGTGCACAGTTGAAGTCGTTCCAGCAACAAATCGCGCCGTTCTGGAGTCTGGAAAAAGTGCACCTTGCCGTAGGTGCCGGCGGTCACCATGTAGATGCCGCGCTCCAGCAACACATGCATGGGCGCGTGGTGCCAGGCGCACTGCGGCGCAGGGGTATTACTCGGTGTGGAGTGCGGCACCTCGGTGCCGCTTTGTTCCGCGAGCCTAGGCTCGCGGGGCCGGCCGCCAAGTCGGCCGTCCAAAAGCGGCGTCGAGCCGCCGCACTCCACATTTGTCGCGCAAGACTCACCAGTCATCTGATTCTCTCCTTCCCCATGCGCGGTGCGCCGCGCACTTTGGAGTGCGGTGCCTCGGCACCGCTTTCACCCGCGAGCCTAGGCTCGCGGGAGCCGGCCGCCGAGTCGGCCGGCCGAAAGCGGCACCGAGGTGCCGCACTCCACATTCACATTCATTCCACCCTCACTTTCCCCGTCAACAGCCGCTGCATCAACCCTCGCTTCTGCTGGTCGAGGGCGGCGCGCTGGGCGCGAAGACACTGCAACTCGGCTTGGCTGGCATCAAGAGTTGCGGCAATGCGCTGCTGCTCGACGACAGTGCCAGGCAACCGAATCGATTCGCGCAGAAACACATCAGGATCGAAGATGAGCTTCTCGATGTGGACGCCCGTGCTTGCCACCCGAGCCAGACGAATCATGCGCGAGGTCTGGGCGAGCCAGGCGAAGAAAGGCATGTGCAGTCGTTCGGGCGCTGCGTTCACAAAAATCGCGTATTCCTTGGAGACGTGCGTGCCTGCAAAGTCAGGCGGCACCAAGGCCCATGCACCGTGGGCGACCTGCCGTTTGGACACGAGGAAGTCATCAGGCTCCAACTCATGGAGATCGTGAGTCTTGTAGTCTGCCCCTAGGACGTCAGGACGACGAAACAGGCCGCCACATCGACGCCGCAGGCTGACGAGCGAGAGCGGCATGTCGGCCGTCCACGCGACGGGACGAAAGACACGCTTCAGCAGATCGCCCATGCGCACCCTCGTCCATGGGGCCTTGGCCGCAGCCGGGAACCGCGCCCGCCCAGTCAACAACTGTCTCATCAACGCCACCTTCCGGCGCTCTTTGGCGGCAATCAGCGCGTCGAGTTTCTCCAAGGCCGCGTCCCAGGTGGTGAGGATGTCGGCGATCTTGCGCTGTTCGGAGAGAGGGGGAAGCAAAACATCCAACTGGAGAAGTTTCTCCCGAGTCAGGTGGGCAATACTGGAATGCGACGTCAAGTCGCTGAGTAGTTTCGTCCCCGCGATAGACTGCATGTATGCGAGCATGAACTCCGACACGATGTCGTCACTGCGCGGACGCAGACGATGTAGAGCTTTCTGGTAGTAGCAGGGCTTGACCGCGTCGCGCCAGATTGCACACCTGCCAACATCTCCGCCCTCGCAGACGACTAAATCACCGAACTTGAGCGCGAACTTCTCTTTCTCTCGGTCGGTAAAGTGCATCGTGTTGAGCGTACTCAGCACGAACCTGCCCCATTGAACATTGAAGTTCGTGAGATACGGTTGATGGGACTCGCCCATTTTTGCTTTCTCGTTCAACATCTTCCCGAGCTGAACATCAAAGAGTTCGCTCACAGGCAGACATCTCCATCTGAGGGGCAGTTTCATGCTCGGCCCTCCGACAATCCCACTATGGAGTGCGGCACCTCGGTGCCGCTTTGTTCCGCGAGCCTAGGCTCGCGGGACCGGCCGCCATGTCGGCCGGCCAAAAGCGGCGTCGAGCCGCCGCACTCCAAACGAGATGTCATGCTGCACCTCCCGCTCGTCGCGGGGACTTGCGCCTTTTGGAGTGCGGTGCCTTGCCGCCGCACTCCACATCCTCCTCCTCCCACCTATCCCGGTACGCGCACACATATTCCGCCGTGGCGACGGGATCGATGGAGAAGTAATGGCGGCAGAGTTTCTTATAGAGTTGGAGGACGGGTTCATGGCCGCAGAAGTCGAGCAAGCCGTCGAGGGTGTGTTCGATGTGGCGGACATCGCGCCTGTTGGAGCGCAGGATGGCTTCGACGATCGGGGCGTATTCCCGCACGGCTTGTACGTTCAGGGCCTGGAGACTTTCGGCGAGGCCGCGAATGGAGGTGAGCAGGGAGGCGTATCCGCTCATGGCTTCGTCCCCTTTCCCGGGTGCAGGCGGGCTACGCCTGAATGGGCGGTGAGGGTCTGCATCTGACGAATGGCGATTTGGTTGAGACGTTTGAGCCGCTCGCCCTGAGATATCCCCATGCGGATAAACTCGGCATTCATGCCCTCGATATTGGCCAACACCAGCAACTGTTCAATGGCGGCATGGTCGCGGATGTTGCCATCCGCGTCGGGATGAGCGTCCCGCCAGTCTTTCGCGGTCAGGCCGAATAAAGCCACATTCAAAACGTCCGCCTCGGAGGCGTAGGTGAAGTTGACCTGTTCGGCGGTCAGCGAGACAGGAATCAGGTGCTCCCTGATCGCGTCGGTGTGGATTCGGTAGTTCAACTTGGCCAGCGTACGATTCAGATTCCACGCCAGCGAGAGGCGACGGTTTTCGTCCTCTTTGAGCCGCTGGAATTCTTTGATGAGGTAGAGTTTGAATTCGACCGATATCCATGAGGCAAATTCAAAGGCGATGTCCTTGTGCGCAAAGGTGCCACCATAACGCCCCTGCTTGGAGACCAGTCCAATGGCGTGCGTCCTTTCGATCCATTGCTTTGCAGTGAGGATGAAACTGTTCAGCCCTGCCTGTTTTCTAAACCCATCGAATTCGATGGGTTTAAACCCGGGGTTGTACAGGGTCTCCCATACACCCAAAAACTCGATGGTATTGCGGTTGCGCAACCAATTCTGAATAATGTAGTCGGTGCGTTCTGCATCACGGTATCGAGCCATATCGGTCAGCGAGATGTAGTCCTCTTCGTGCTGGGAAACGATCACAATGGCCGTACCCTGCACACTGATCGTGGTCTTCTTGTCCGTGCCCATGGTCACAACCCCCTTCTTCCCTCGCCATTCCAGACGGGTAGGTAGCAGGTACAGCGCGAAAGCTCGAAGTCGAATACTTTCCTGTGGCTGCCAGACCCGAGGGCGACCATCTTTCCCACTTGGGAAAAATGGTCGACTTCAGTTCCCTGGCTGTCCATCAATATACCTCCTCGATTCACAGTCCCAACTCCTTCAGATACCCGGCCATTTTCACACGCACGGCCACGAGTTCCTTCTCCAGCCCGGCGATCTCCTTCTTCACGGCGGCCATGTCAATCTCGGCCTCTTCCTCGAAGGTGTCCACGTAGCGCGGGATGTTGAGATTGAAGTCGTTGTCGACCAGTTCCTGCGCGGTGGCGCGATAGGCGTACTTCTCCACCGTCTCGAACGCGCGATAAGTGCGCACAATCTTGGCGAGGTGTTCCTCGGTAAGAATGTTCTGGTTCTTCGCGTCCTTGTACTCGCGGGAGGCGTCGATAAACAGGACATCGCCGCGGGTCTTGGCTTTGTTGAAGAGCAGAATGGCAGCCGGGATGCCGGTGCCAAAGAACAGATTGGCGGGCAGGCCGATGACAGCCTCCAGCAGGTTCTCTTCGATGAGTATCTGCCGGATTCGGCCCTCGGCCCCACCCCGAAAGAGGACACCGTGTGGCACGACTGTCTCTTCTACACATCTCCGAGCCCACGAGACTAGG
>Ga0118677_10006656_pt1 | contig 19446 bp, 12 predicted proteins | sample AliMusrvi5mmetaG_FD_86154 | JGI IMG/M metagenome (GOLD analysis project Ga0118677, IMG submission 86154)
GTGCTTGTCAGGGGCGTTGTAAGTGAAGATGGCTCCTTGGTCACAGAATTGCTCAAACCCGTCGCTGCAGTTGGCGCAAACCCGGCAGGAGTCCACCATGCAGCCGACCGCGGCCAGATCCCCTTCCTTGAACTTGGTGACACGGGCGCCGGTCTTGATGACGCGGCCGACAATTTCGTGGCCGGGCACGCACGGATAGGTGGTGCCACCCCACTCGTTGCGGCTGATGTGCAAATCCGTGTGACACACGCCACAGAAAAGAATGTGGATTTGGACATCATCCGGGCCGGGCTCGCGGCGGGATATGGTGACGGGCGCGAGCCCGGCCCGGATGGAAGCTGCGGAATAGGCGTTGGCGTTCGACATGATAGAACCGTTGCCCAACCGGACGGATTTGTCAAACCCATTCTTAGGCTCTGTCGGCCGGTTCAGACCGCTCCATCCATGATGTGAACACAGCTGTAAGGATACCCCCGTCAGCGCCGTAAGCAGGCGAACCGCGACCTCTTGCGCAAGTCCATCAGCGGTTTTTCCCATGAATGCCTCATTCAAACTCCTGGCCTGCGTGGCCGCTCTGGCGTGCTCCGGTCACACCGCGGGCACCGAGGTGCCCGAACAATTGGCGAGCCTGCGCCTGGCAATCGCCGATCTAACAATATCGTTCGGGCCGCGGTATGCCCAGGCCGCGGCGTATGCCGCGCGTCTGGCCGAACTGGACCGGCGTCTCGCGGCATCCGGCCTGACCCCGGAATTGACCGCCGCGCTGGCGCAATTGCGCAGTGACGCGTTGCTGGCCAATCCATTGTTGGACTTTGAGCGCCTGCTGCTGGTCCAGCGCGATGCCAACAAACTCGGCCTGCCCCAAAACTGGGAAGGTAACTCAAGCCTGCCGTGCGACGGCTTCAACAACCAAATCGTGGTGCTCTCACCCGTTAGGCCCAACGGCGAGCTGCGGCCGCTGTTCCATCCCGAGGGCGGCCGCTTTGTCGGGGATGTCGATTTGGATTTCGATGCGAAAAACCTGTTGTTTTCGATGCCCGGCGATAACGGTTGTTGGCAGGTGTTTGAACTGGGCGTGGAGGGCGGCCAGCCCCGACAATTGCCGCTGATTCATGAGCCGGACGTGGACAACTACGACGCCTGCTATCTGCCCGATGGCAACGTTGTGTTCGGTTCCACCGCACCGTTCACCGGGGTGCCCTGTGTCGCCGGCTCCTCGCACGTGGCCAACCTCTATCGGCTTGAGCGCCTGTCCGGCGCAATCCGCCGCCTGACGTTCGATCAGGACCACAATTGGTGCCCCACCGTGCTCAACGACGGACGCCTGCTCTACCTGCGCTGGGAATACTCCGACATCCCGCACTTTGCCGCCCGCATCCTCTTTCACATGAACCCTGATGGCTCGGACCAAAAGGAGTTCTATGGCAGCGGCTCCTATTGGCCTAACGCCATGTTCTACGCGCGGCCCATTCCCGGCTCGGCCACCAAGTTTGTCGCGGTCGTTGGCGGCCATCACGGCTTGCCGCGGATGGGCGAACTGGTGCTCTTCGATACCGCCCAGGGCCGCTTCGAGGCCGATGGCGCCGTGCAACGCATCCCCGGCCGCGGCAAACAAGTCGCCCCCATCATCCTCGACCAGCTCACCGACGCCAGTTGGCCGAAGTACCTGCATCCCTGGCCACTGAGCGACAAGTATTTCCTGGTCGCGGCGCAACCCGCGGCGGGCTCCAAGTGGGGCATCTATCTGGCGGACGTGTTTGACAACCTGGTGCTCGTCAAGGAAAGCTCCGATGCCACTGCTCTGTTAGAGCCGGTTCCCTTGCGGCCGACCCCGCGCCCCCGCACGATGCCGTCCAAGGTCCAACCCGAACTAACCGACGCCACCGTCTCCATTCTCGACATCTATGCCGGCGCCGGTCTGGCGGGGGTGCCGCGCGGCACGGTCAAACAACTGCGGGTGTTCACCTATCACTTCGCCTATCACAATATGGGCGGCCAAACCAACCGCGTCGGCCTCGACGGCCCGTGGGACATCAAGCGGATCATGGGGACCGTGCCGGTGGAAGCGGACGGCTCGGCGTATTTCAGCGTGCCGGCCAATACCCCCATCTCGGTCCAACCGCTTGATGGCGACGGCCAGGCGCTCCAACTCATGCGCAGCTGGATGAGCGCCATGCCCGGCGAAACACTCTCCTGTGTCGGCTGCCATGACCGCCAGAATTCGACCCCGCCGACCGCCAAGAGTCTGGCTCTAACAAAGCCGCCGGCGCCCATCACACCCTGGTATGGGCCGGAGCGCGGGTTTTCCTTTGTCCGCGAAGTGCAGCCGGTGCTGGATCGCTACTGTGTCGGGTGCCACGACGGGACGACCACGACCGCGCAATCCGCGCCACCCGATTTTCGCGCCGCGCCGCCGGTACACCCGCAGGCGGGAGACCCCACCTATAACAACTCCACCCAGTTCACCCCCGCCTATCTGGCATTGCGCTGCTTTGTGCGCGGTCACACCATCGAGAGCGATATGCATCTTCTAACGCCTTGCGAGTTCAGCGCCGACACCACCGAACTGGTGCAGATGCTGCGCGCCGGCCATCACGGGGTGCAGCTCGACGCGGAGGCGTGGGCGCGCCTAACGACATGGATCGACCTCAACACGCCGGCGCACGGGACGTGGACCGAGATTGTCGGCGCGGACAAGGTGAACGCCCAGCGCGATCGCCGCCGCGAAATGCTCAAACGCTACGCGCAACGCGACGAGGATCCCGAGGCGATCGCCGCGCCGGCGGCGCCCGTCGCCTTTGTTAATCCTGTTAGAGCTGAGGCGCCGACGGCGGCCCGCGTCGAGCTGGCGGGCTGGCCGTTTGATGCTGCTGAGGCGCGCCGGCGCCAGACCGCGGCGGGCAATTTCGAGCGCCAGCTCGACCTGGGCGAGGGGATTAAGCTCGACCTGCGGCGCATTCCCCAAGGTGAGTTTCTGATGGGCGATCCTAACGGAAAACCGGGGCCCGCGCGCGTCGCCATCAGCGAGGGGTTCTGGATGGGCCGCTGCGAGGTTTCCAACGAGCAATACGCGCGCTTCGATCCCAGCCATGACAGCCGCATCGAGCGCGGCGATTTCCTCCAATTCGGCGAGACCGAGCGCGGTTATCCCGCCAATGGCCCCAAGCAACCGGTCGTGCGGGTGTCCTGGAATGCGGCCACCGAGTTTTGCCGCTGGCTCTCCGCTAAAACCGGCGCCACCTGCGCGCTGCCCAGCGAGCCACAGTGGGAATATGCGTGCCGGGCCGGCACCGCCACGCCGCTGTGGTTCGGCGAGCTGGGCACCGATTTCGCGCGCTACGCCAACCTGGCCGACCACTCGTTGCGCGTGATGCCGACCTTTGGGTGGGGCTTGCCGTCCGGCGCGATTCCGCCCTGGCGTCCGGCCATCGATTCGGTCAACGACACGTTTCGCATTTCCGCGCCGGTCGGTTCGTTCGAGCCCAACGCGTGGGGCCTGCGCGACATGTGCGGCAACGTGTGGGAATGGACCAGCGGCGACTTTTCGCCCGAGCGCAAGGCGGTGCGCGGCGGTTCGTGGTCGGAGCGCCCGTCGCAGGCGACCTCGGCGAGCCGCCTGGGCTATCGGCCATGGCAACCGGTCTATCATGTCGGCTTCCGCATCATTTGCAATGACTCACCATGAAAACTAACATTATATGGATTGCCCTTTTGTGTGGGGCAGCGTTCGCCCGCGCCGACGGGCACCGGTTCGCCTGTGCGGACTACAGCCAGGGAAAAGTGTGCATCGTCGGGGCCGACGCCAAGGTCGAATGGGAGTACCCGGCCAAGGACAGCAACGACGTGTGGATGTTGCCCAATGGCAACCTGTTGTTTACCACCGGCCATGGCGTGAAGGAGGTCACGCGCGACAAGCAGGTCGTCTTCGACTATCAATCCAAGAGCGAGATCTATGCCTGCCAGCGCCTTGCCAACGGCAACACGTTCATCGGTGAGTGCAGCGCCGGGCGCCTGCTCGACGTCGATCCCAGCGGCAAGATCCTCAAGGAAATCAAGTTGCTGCCAGAGGGTAAGGACGGCGGCCATTTGTACATGCGCAACGCCCGCCGCTTGGCTACCGGGGGCTATCTGGTCACCCACTACACCGACCAGGTCGTGCGCGAGTACGATGCGCAAGGCAAGGTGGTGCGCGAGATTGCGGCCGCAGGTGGGCCGCACAGCGCGATCCGCCTGGCCACCGGCAACACGCTCATCGCTTGTGGCGACGGGGCCGGCGGGCACCGGGTGTTCGAGGTGGATGCGGCGGGCAAGACGGTGTGGGAGGTCAAGGACGGCGACTTGCCGGGTATCCAGTTGTTTTTCATGACCGGGCTGCAACGCCTGCCTAACGGCAACACCGTGATTTCCAACTGGCTCGGCCACGGCAATTTCGGCAAGGCGCCGCACCTCATCGAAGTGACCCCGGACAAGAAGGTCGTGTGGACCTTTGCCGACCATGCGGCGTTCAAAACAATATCCAGCGTCCAATTGTTGGACGTGAAGGGGGATGTGACAAAAAACGAAATTGCCCATTAGCCCCAACCGCCCGATGCAACGCCTCGCCCTCGTTCTGCTCAACAGTGCGCTTGCGGTGCCGCTCTGCGGTGCCCAGCCAGCCATCGCGAAGATCCATGCCATGGACGACGGCCTGGCATTCACTCCGCCCATGGGCTGGTATCCATGGAACACCTTCGGCCAGGAACCGCAGAACGAAACGCTCATCCGCGAAACCGTTGACGCCCTGCTTGCCAGCGGCATGAAGGATGCCGGTTATGTCTATGTGGGCCCCGACGAGGGTGTCTGCTTTTCGCGCGGCCCGGACGCCAAGCTCACCTCCAACCTCAAGCGCTACCCCAGCGGCTTGCGCGGACTCGGCGACGCGATCCATCGCAAGGGCCTCAAGTACGCGCTCTACACCGATGCCGGAGCGCGCACCTGCAGCGGCGACATGCCCGGCACCAAGGATCACGAGTATGTGGATATGCAATCCTTCGCCGAGTGGCGCGCTGATTATGTCAAAATTGATTGGTGCAACACCCAGGGCCAGGAAATTGTTAGCACCTACAAGGTCCTTCACGACGCCCAGCATGCCGCCGGGCGACCCATCGTTCACAGTTTATGTTCCTGGGGCGATGGCGAACCGTGGAAGTGGGCCGCTCAGCTCGGCCATCTCTGGAGGACCGCGTCGGATATTTGCGCCCCTGGCCAAGCCGACTGGGCTCTCGCCATGAAGCTCACCGCAGTCAACGAGAAATTGTATCCGTGGGCCGGGCCCGGCCATTGGAACGATCCGGATATGCTCATCGTCGGAATGCCCGGACTGAGTGAGGCCCAGAACCGCACGTTCTTCAGTCTTTGGTGCATGATGGCCGCGCCGCTCATGGCCGGCAACGATGTGCGCAGCATGACGCCCGCGACGCTGCGGATTCTAACCAACCCGGAGGCCATCGCAGTCAATCAGGACCCGCTGGGCATTCAGGGGCACATCATCCGCACTGCGGGCAACGTCGAGGTGTGGGCTGGCAAACCCATGTTTGACGGCAGCCAGGCGCTGCTCCTCTACAACCGCGATGCAACCCCGCAAGCCGTCCAGATCCAGCTGGCCGATATCGACCTCAAGGCGCAGCCGGTGATCTTCGTGCGGGACTTGTGGCAGCACACCACCACGCAGCCAGTCATCAGCCCCGACGGAGGGGTGTCTTTCAAGTTGGAACCCAACGCCGTGGGTTTCTTCAGGCTCTCCAACTCACAGGGCTTCCCGCTGCCTCCGCTGATTGTTGCCGATACCTATCTCATTTCGCTGCGGGCGGACGCTGCGGCGGCGCAAACCCTGACCGGATCACTCGTCCTAAAAAACATGGGCAACTCCCAGCTGCCGCTCTGGAAAGTGCGCCAGGACCTCCCGGCCTGGCTCGCGGTGAGTGTCACTCAAACCGGCGTCTCGCAAACACTCACCAACTCGGTTGCCACCGCCGGCCTGAAAAAAGGCATCTATCATGCCGTGGTCCGCCTCGACAACACCGAGCCGGTCTCGGGCCGGCCCATGTCCGCCGTTTACTATGACGTCGACCTGGAGGTGCCGGCGGATGTCGCCGGCCTCGCAAACTAAGAACAACATTTCCCGTGAAGGTCCACATCGACTGCGGCGCACTTTGGCTCATCGCCGCAGCGCTGCTGTCCTGCATGTCGGACGCACGCGCAGTCGATGCGGCGAAGCTGCGCTGCGAATATCTATCCGATCCGCTGGGCATTGACGTGGTAAAGCCGCGCCTGAGCTGGGTGCTGGAAGATCCGTCTCCGCTCCCCTCCGCCGGGACAAGCAGAGATCAGAGGTCAGAAGTCAGAGGTCAGGTGCAGAGCGCCTATCAGGTGCTGGTCGCCTCAACCGCGGCGTTGCTCGCCAAGGATCAGGGCGACCTGTGGGACAGCGGCAAGGTGGACTCCGACCACAGCTGTCAGGTGGAATACGCGGGAAAGTTGTTGGAATCACGGGTCGCCTGCCACTGGAAGGTGCGGGTGTGGACGGACAACCGACAACCGACAACAGGCAGCGGAACAGCATCGGCATGGAGCCCACCGGCGCTGTGGACGATGGGCCTGCTCAAGCCCGATGACTGGCAAGGCAAGTGGATCGGGTTGAATCGGCACGACGGCTCACCCGCGGCAGAAGATCCCGAGCAGCGCCGGTTGCCCGCCCGCTACCTCCGCCACGACTTTTCCGTGGACAAGGACGTTTTGCACGCCACCGCTTATGTCTGCGGGCTGGGCTTGTTCGAGTTGCGCCTCAACGGCAACAAGGTCGGCGACCATTTGCTCGATCCTGGGCTGACCCAATACGACAAGCGCGCGTTGTACGTGACGTTCGACGTCACCAACCAATTGCGCGGCGGATCTAACACCCTTGGCGTGACTCTTGGCAACGGACGTTATTATGCGATGCGCACCAAGGTGCCGTTTGCGATGCACGACTTCGGCTTTCCGAAGCTGCGCTTGCAACTCGAGCTGGAATTCCGCGACGGCACGCGGCAAACCTTAAGCAGCGACGAAACGTGGCGCGTGACCGATGCCGGTCCGATCCGCGCCAACAATGAATACGACGGCGAGGAATACGACGCGCGGATGGAGTTGCCGGGTTGGGCCGAGCCAGGCTACGACGCAAGCGCATGGCAACCGGCGGCGGTGGTGCAAGCGCCATTAGGTCGCTTGCAGGCGCAGATGATCGAGCCGATCCGCGTCACCGAGGTCCGCAAGCCGGTGGCCATCACCCAGCCGAAGCCAGCCATGTTTTTGATAGATATGGGACAAGCCTATTACGGCACCGTGCGCCTCAACGTGGCCGGTGCCGCGGGCACACGGGTGCAACTGCGCAGTGCCTATGACCTCAATGCCGATGGCACCCTGCGCGTCCAGGACAACCGCAGCGCCAAAACCACCGACGTGTATGTCCTCAAGGGTGGCGCCACCGAGAGTTGGGTTCCCAGCTTTCGCGGCCAGGGTTACCGCTACGTGGAAGTAACCGGGTTTCCGGGCACGCCCACGCCGGACAATTTCGAGGGGTTGGTGATGCACACCGATTTCGCGGCGGTCGGTGGGTTCCGTTGCTCTAACGAACTTGTCAATCGTATCCACGACAACATCCGCTGGACGCAGCAGGCCTATCTGCGCAGCGTGCCCATGGAGCCGGATCGCGACGAACGCATGGGCTGGCTCGGCACCCAGGCCAAGGACTTCGAGAGCAATTGCTGCAACTTCGACGTGGCCGCTTTGTTAGGCAAGTGGCTCGAAGACATCCGCCTCGACCAGTTGCCCGACGGACACCTCCCGGACGTGGCTCCCTCCTATTGGGCGATGTATAACAGCGGCATCGTCTGGCCTAGCAACATCGCCATCCTCCCCGAGATCCTGTATGACCTATACGGCGACCGGCGCGCGGTGGAGGCAAACTATGCGGCCTTGACCCAATGGATGACGTTCGTCTCGCGCCACTTGAAGCTGGACTCCACTGTCGATCTCAGCAAGTACGGCGACTGGTGCGATGCCTATTCGATGGACGGTGGCGGTGAGACCGGCGGCACCACCGATCCACTGATTGCCTCCACCTATTTCTATAACAACTGCCGCATCGCGGCGCGCTTGGCCATATTGTTAGACAAGGCGGACGACGCCAGACATTTCAGCGATCTGGCAACCAAGATCAATGATGGTTTTAACCGCCGGTTCTTCGACGCGGACAACCACACGTACGGGACGGGCACCCAGACCAGCAACCTGTTGCCGCTGGCATTCGGTATGGTGCCGCCAGCACAGCGCGCCGCGGTTGCCGCGACTTTGGCCCGCGACGTCCAAGTGGAGCGCAAGGGGCATCTGTCGGTGGGCATGGTGGGGGTGTTCTGGTTGATGCAGGTTCTATCCGAAACCGGGCACGCCGAGGCCGCCTGGTCAGTGGTGACGCAAACCACCCGGCCCAGTTGGGGCTACATGATCGCCAAGGGCGCGACGACCGTGTGGGAACGTTGGGACAGCGATACCCGCGGACCCGGAATGAACAGCGCGGCGCTGCTCATCCTCGCGGGCAACCTCGACGCGTGGTTCTACCGCAGCCTGGCGGGTATACACGTTGACCCCGAGCGACCGGCTTTCAAACACATCCTCATCCAACCCGCCATGCTCGGAGATCTGACGTGGGTCAAATGCAGCTATGACTCGATCCACGGCCGAATTGTTAGCAATTGGCAGTGTGAAGGAGATAGACTAACGATGGATGTCACCCTTCCTATCAATACCACCGCCACCTTGCATGTCCCGGCCAAGGATGTCGCCGCTGTGACCGAGTGCGGCAAGCCCGCCGTGCAAGCGGACGGGGTGAGGTTCCTGCGCATGGAGGGCGGCGCAGCGGTGTTTGAGGTGGGGTCCGGCAGCTACCAATTCCAGTCCGAGGGGGGAACGGGTGGCCCGCCCGTCGGCCAATGAAAAGCCTGGCCAGGAGGAAAACAGGCTTCCAGCCTGTGATGGCAGACAGCGCTTCCTGCCTGTCCGCCATTGCAACGATAGGCTGGAAGCCGGTCGGCCGTGACAGGCAGGATGCCAGTCCTCCTGCCAATGAATCCGCACGGCCAGGCTGGCCGTGCCCCTCTCAATTGTCATTGACGCCCAATGCGGTTCCGGGAACCATGCCGGTGAGGACACCTGACACCCGGATCCACGAATCTATCTATCTATTCACCCGCTTGATCACCATGATGAAGTCTCTCAATTTCGCTGCCACCGCAATGTGCCTGCTGATTGCCGCGTTGGCCGGGTCTGCCGGAGCGTTGCCGCCGGACTCCTCGATCGCCCCAGGCGTGCCGGGTGCCGGCGTTGTGGCCGCCAAGTTGAAATGGTTTGACGAGGCCAAGTACGGTCTGTTCATCAACTGGGGCCTGTACTCGATGCCGGCGGGCGAATGGCAAGGCAAGAAGTATGGCGGGATCGGCGAATGGCTGATGCACGACGCCAAGATCCCGGTCAAGGAATACGAAGAGTTAGCCAAGCAGTTCAATCCCCAAAAATTCGATGCCGGGGAGTGGGCGCAATTGGCGGAAGATGCGGGAATGAAATATCTGGTGTTTGATTGCAAACATCATGACGGCTTTGCGTTGTTTCATTCGGCAGTGAGCAAGTACAACTGTTATGACGCCACGCCGTGGCAGCGCGACCCGATGAAGGAACTCCAGACGGCTTGCTCAAAACACAATATCAAGCTCTGCTTCTACTACTCGCAGGCAACCGACTGGCATGAACCCAATGGCGGCATGAACAACTGGGACTTCAAACCCGATAAGGAAAAGGATTTTGATCAGTACTTGCGTGACAAGTCCCTCCCGCAGGTCAAGGAGCTGCTCACAAACTACGGGCCGATCGGATTGATCTGGTTCGATGTTCCGGTGATGATGACTGCCGAGCGCTCCAAGTGGTTTGCGGATCTGGTCCATTCAATCCAGCCCGCCACCCTGATTAACAGCCGTCTGGGGGCGGGCAATCTGCATGATTACCAGTCCATGGGTGATAATGAGATTCCTAACAAGGTGCTGGCTGGCGCATGGGAGACGGCTGCCACCATCAACGACACCTGGGGCTACAAAACCGCCGACCACAACTGGAAGCAGCCGGACAATATCACCTTCAAGCTGGTGGACATCGTTAGCAAGGGTGGCAATTACCTGCTGAATGTCGGACCCACAGGCGATGGCTCGATCCCGCAGCCGAGCCAGGACATCCTGCGGCGGGTCGGCAAGTGGCTCAAGGTCAGTGGCGAGGCGATTTACGGCGCCGGTCGGACGCCTTTCGGTGATGAGCTGGCAAAATCCGACTGGCGCTGCACGGTGCAGCCCGCGGACTGGACCTGGGGCAAGCCGGGGAAATTGTATTTCCATCTGTTCAAGTGGCCGGCCGCGGGCGATGGTGCTGTTAGGAAGTTCGAGGTCGCCGGCGTGAGGGGCAAGTTGAAGAAATCCTACCTGCTGGCCGATCCGGAGCACAAGCCGCTGCAAATGGAATTGTCAGCGCCGGGTGGCGTTCTAACAGCGATATTGCCGCAGAACGCAGGCGACGATTTGGATTCAGTGCTGTGCGTTGAGGTCGAGTGAGATGGTGGGGGTGCACAGCCGTCCCGGCAGTGAGGGCAGACAGGCGTCCTCGCCTGTCGTCGAGTCCGCTTCTTTGACCACGCATCGACGCAACAGCCGGGACGGCAGTGTTCCCTAACAGGCGAGGACGCCTGTTCTCCCGCCTGCGGGCTGTTTCAGCCGCTCCATTCGGCGGCCTGAAAGATTCCACCGCCACCGCCAGTACCCCCCGCGAACCAACCCACCAGCGCTCCATGAATCCTCCTCCGCTTCCCACCGTGTCATTCCGTATTCCCGCCTGCTCGTTTTCCACCTGTGCCCTGATGGCGGCCACCCTGTGGCTGGGCGGAGCGCGGGCCGAGGCGGCGAAGGCGCCGGCGGCGGCGCTCGATCTAACAAAAGACACGCCGGCCGACACGAAAAACAGCTACAACCTCGGGCCGACCGGCGCGTTGGGCTGGCTGCAAGTCGAGGCCGGGATGACCGAAAAGTGCCGCCAGATTCTCATCACGGAGGTGGAGAAACGCTCGCCCGCCGATGGCAAGCTGGAAAAAGGCGACGTGATTCTCGGAGTGTTTGGCAAGCCGTTTGACGATGACGCGCGCAAATGTTTCGGGCGGGCCATCGGGCAGGCGGAAACCGAGGCGGCCCGCGGCATCCTGCCGCTCACGGTATGGCGCAAGGGCAAGAGCCAGAGCGTCGAGTTGAAGCTCCAGGTCATGGGCACTTACAGCGACACCTCGCCCTACAACTGCCCCAAGGCGAAGAAGATTCTCGAGCAGGGCATGGCCGTGTTGGCCAAAAACCCCGAGAAAGACGACGGCCTCCACACCAACGAATTGGCGATGTTGGCCGCGGGCCGGCCCGAGGACTTGGCATGGGTGAAAAAGAGCGCCCACAAGGTGGCCGCCGACACCCCGGATGTCGAAACATTGTGGACGAATTCCAGCAAGGGCGGCATGGCCACCTGGCACCACGGATATAACAACTTGTTCCTTTGCGAGTATTATCTAACCACCGGCGACAAGACCGTCCTGCCGGCCATCCGCTCGTACACCACCACCATCGCCCGCGGCCAGGGGCTGTTCGGCACCTGGGGCCACGGCTATGTGCCACCCGGACCCAAAGGCGAACTCCACGGCCCGGTGCCGCCATACGGCCCGGTCAACGCCACCGGCCTGCCCTGCTTCATTTCCCTGGTGCTGGCCGAGAAGTGCGGCATCGAGGATCCGGAACTCAAGCCGGCCATCGCCCGCTCTAGCAAGTTCTTCGGATATTATGTGGGCAAGGGCTTCGTGCCCTATGGCGAGCACCGGCCCGGCGTCGGCCACGACGACAACGGCAAGACCAGCATGACGGCCATGGCGTTTGCGCTGCAAGGCAAGCGGACCGAAACCCAGTTCTTCGCGAAAATGGTCACCGCTTCCTATGAGTCGCGCGAATGGGGCCACACCGGCAACGGCTTCAGTTATCTCTGGGGGCCTGTCGCCGCCAATTGCGGCGGCCCGCAGGCAATGGCCGCTTTCATGAAGGAACTGCGCTGGTATTATGACCTCGCCCGGCGCTGGGACGGCACGTTTGTCAATGTTGGCACCGGCGGCAGCGTCGCTAGCAGTTATCATGGCATCCTCGGAGCAACCGGATCCTATATGTTGGGATATGCCGCACCCCTGAAAAAAATCGAGCTCACCGGTCGCGACGCCCATCAGGAAAACTGGCTGAGCCAGGCCGACGTCGCCGAGGCCATCGCCGCCGAGCGCTGGCTGGGCGAGAACGCCCACGCCAAGCGGAGCACCGCGCAACTGTTAGCCGGGCTGGCCTCGTGGTCGCCGCTGGACCGCGCCCGCTCCGGAGAGGAACTGGGCAAACGCATGGACGACGTGCTGCCGCAGTTGCTCGCCCTAACCAAAAGCAGCAACCCCAACGCCCGCCTCGGCGCGGTGGGTGCCATCGGCCAGCTCAAGGGCCGCGCCGTGCCCGCGCTCGACACGCTCGCCGCCTTGCTCAATGACGACGACCGCTGGCTGCGCGTGCAAACGGCGGAGGCATTGCGCACCATCGGGGCTGATGCCAAGCCCATCGAAAAGCAGATGCTCAAGGCCGCCACCGTGAAGGACGAAACCGATCAGATGCAATTCGGAGTCGGGGCGCTGGCGTACGCGTTGTTCTATCCGGGCGGGGCGTACGGACCGACCGGCCTGCTCGCCAAGTCAATCGCCGACGTGCCCAATGACCAACTCTATCCGGCCATCCGCTCCGTCGCCGCCAATCCCGACTCCGCGGCCCGCGGCTGCCTGCGTTCCACTTACAGCCTGCTCACGCTCGACGACGTGAAGGTCTTGGCACCCACCATTGTCGCCACCATCCAGGAAATGCCGCCGGCCAACACGATGTTCTCCAAGGGCGTGCGGCTCGCCGGCATCCAGGCGCTCGCGCGCCTGCAACTCGAGGAAGGCATTCCGCTGACCATGATGCTGATGAACCTCAAGGACTGGGGCAAAGGATATATCATTGAGACCTCGGTCGATGTGCTCAAGAAGTATCGCGGCGCCGCCAAACCCATCCTACCCGAACTCAGGAAGTTGGAAGTGGAAATCCGCAACACCAAAAAGGAACACGACAAACTCGTCGAGGTCATCGCGCTCATCGAAAACGACAACAACCCGCCCAAACTCATCAGTTTGAAAGGCACCAAGTGATGGAGCGCCGGCTTCAGCCGGCGTGTGTCGCAAGGGCGTTGGCCAGTGGCTTGTCGGCGGATCTAACCATTGAAGCCACTGAAAACATCAAGAATCCGTGTCCTCGGTGAGTTATGGTGACTTCAGCCTGAAATGGAAGAAATTAGCCACAGATTACACGGATTACGCGGATTATGAACGAGTTGTGGATTTTAGGCAATTCAACTTCGGAGCCGGTCCAAGAGTTCATCCACCGCGGCCGCATTCATGATTTTACCCTATCATGATTTTACCATCCTCTTCTCTTATCTTGCCGTCAGCTTGGAACGACAATCAAGACAAACTTGTCAAGATATGTGCAATCCCTGGGAACTCTTCGTCGTGACCGTTGACCGCGGCGAAAGAGACGATCTCGCCGGCGAGCGTCCCGATGTGGACAAACGCATGAAAGCCGAGATGGAAGCCAGGCAGTTGTCGGTCATCCGCAGCTACAGCGGGGAGGACTATGCGGAGAACAAGTCGTGAGGTGGAGTGGTGCGGGATGGAGCGACGGAACGCCGGCTTCAGCCGGCGTGTCTGGCATCGTTGGAAAACCGCCGAAGGGAGAGCAGGATTTGAGAGGTTCGGCGTCGTGGTTGGGAGCGGCGAGAAAAGCGATGAGTTCGCGCAGGCCGGAGGCCGAGGCTTGAGCGGCGAGAATCCGCCGGCGCGATTCCACCAGCGGCGCGGGATGGACGCGGCCGAGGGCCAGCCAGCGAGAGATGTTGGCTAGGCACCGCTTACCAAACCACCCTCACTCCCGGATAGGTCGGGATGACGCGGTCAGACGTGATTACTGTTAGATCATGGCGTTGGGCGGTGGCGATGATCACGCGATCAAAAGGGTCGCGGTGGATGAGAGGGAGATCGGCGGCATGGCACAGTAGAACTGCGGGAAGCGCGACTTCCTGGAGTTCGTAGCGAAGCTGCGAGTCGCGGAACCATTCTTCCGTGGGGCGGGAGAGGTGGAGTTTTCCGGACTTGCACTTAATGGCGATTTCCCATGGGGTTACGGTGGAGACGAAGACGGCTGAGGCGCTTGCCAGTGCGGAGCTTGCCTTACGCGGCAATCTGCCAACTTGCCCGGCGAGGGCGAGTAGGGCGCAGGTATCGAGCAGGAGTTTCATCGACAATCCAAAGGCCACTCGTCCTCACTCAGGGGTTCGGCGGGATCAAACCCCGCGGCGACGGTTACCCGCAGCGCCGGGTCCGGCGGGATGCGGGTGCGGTCCAAGGGTTTGCGATGGACGGCGTGGATCTCCGCCACCTCGGTGCCATTGCGGCAGAGAACAACGATTTCCCCTGTTGTCTCGACGGCCTTGACCAACTCGGAAAGGCGGGTTTTAGCTTCGTGCATGTTGACGCTAATCATGGGGACTAGGCTAGCTAAGGCGGCCGGTCTTGTCAAGCACGATCTGTGGAAACGTGTCAATGAGCGGCGTCGCGCATGGGCGGCGAAAGTTATGGACCTGGACCGCGCCCGCCTGCTGGCGCCGTGGACTGGCAGCCCGCTGCCGCTGTTAGCTCGCCAGCCTGCTGGCGAGGGAGGCTGGCGCAAGGTTATGATTTCACGCTTGCTAGACACGCCGCAGCAGGCTGCGTCACCACAGCGGCAGCAGGCTGCCGGCAGTCCACGGCACCGGCGGTCACAGCGCCGCTACAGGGCGTTAGATCATGGTGATCCGCGACTCGTTTCCGCCGGATGGCCGGAGGGTGCCGATCGGGTGGGGCACGACGGCCAGCGCGTGCTGATGGAGCAACTCCTCGATTTCGGCGCGGGCGGCTGGATCGGCGGCGATGAGCAGGCCGCCGCTGGTTTGCGGGTCGCTGAGAATGTCGCGGCGGATTGCGTCGGGGCAGTCAATGGCATGCCCATAACTGTCCCAGTTGCGGCGGGTGCCGCCGGGTGCCATCCCGTCTGTCAAATAACTTGCTAGGTCGGCGAGCTGGGGGATGGCGGCAAAGTCAATTTCGGCGGAGACGCCGCTGGCGCGGCACATTTCCAGCAGATGTCCGAAGAGCCCGAAGCCGGTGACGTCGGTCATCGCGTGAACGGCCTCCAGGCATGCGAGTTTGGTGCCGATTGAGTTGAGGCGGGTCATCGAGGCGGCCGCCTTGCCGACGTCGGAGGGACGGAGGTGGCCTTTTTTTTCGGCGGTGGCGAGGATGCCGACGCCCAGCGGTTTGGTTAGATAGAGCAAGTCACCCGGCCGCGCGCCGGCATTGGCCTTGAGCTGGCTGCGCCGGACCAGGCCGTTGACGGCGAGGCCGAAGATCGGCTCGGGGCTATCAATGCTGTGGCCGCCGGCGAGCGAAATGGCGGCCTCGGAGCAAATCGCACGGGCACCGCGGATCACCTCGCGGGCGACCTCGGGCGGCAGTCGGTCGATGGGCCAGCCGAGCACGGCGAGCGCCAGCACGGGCCGGCCGCCCATGGCATAGATGTCGCTGATGGCATTGGCGGCGGCGATGCGTCCGAAGTCAAACGGGTCATCGACGATGGGCATGAAGAAGTCGGTGGTGGCGAGCAGCAGGGTCTCGCCGTCTTCTAACAGCCAGGCGGCGGCGTCGTCGCGCAATTCGTTGCCGACGAGCAGGCGGGCATCGGGCGGGGCCGCGGTACCGGTTTCGGCGAGGATGGCATCGAGCACCTTGGGAGAGATCTTGCAGCCGCAGCCGGCGCCGGAGCTGTATTGGGTGAGGCGGATGGGCGGGGTCATGGCGAGGTGCGGGTTGAACCGATCAGAGCGGCCGCGATCATGTGCGGCTCGAGTTGCGGGAAGAAATGACGGGTGATGTTTTGCGGAGGACAGAGCACCAGGCATTTCTGATAGGTGCGGTCGTAGTAGGTGAGGATGTGGCGGCAGGCCGTGGTGAAATCCCCGCAGTGGAGTGCCGCGACGGCCGCCGCGGCGCGGGTGCCGCCGAGTCGCGGGCGGATTGCTTCGATGCACGCCGCGAGTTGCACGGGAGAAAATCTGGCATAGCCCGCGCAAAGGTGGCGGATGCGTTCGTCGGGGGGAAGCTCTACCACATGTAACCGGGCGTGTTGCTTGCGTTCCCACAGTGCCGCGGGCAGGACCCGTTTGCCAATCATGCGGCTTTCGTCCTCGATCCACAGCGGGCGTTCGGCAGCGGTGGCGCGCCAGGCCTGGGCCAGGTCGTTTTCAAATTGTGCCTGGGTCGGTTGGGCGTCCTCGCCGAGTTGGCCGAAGGCACTTCCCTTGTGGTTGGCGATTTGCTCGAGGTCCACAACGCACTCGCCGAGCGCCGAGAGGTGTTGCAGGATGGCGGTCTTGCCGCTGCCTGTTAGACCGGCGACGACGCGTATCTCGCGCGGGATGGCGAACGACTCTAACACCCAGCGGCGGAAGCCCTTGTAGCCGCCCCTGAGGGTGGCCACGCGGCAGCCGAAGGTCGTTTCCATCAGCCAGGCCACGCTCGCGCTGCGCATGCCTCCGCGCCAGCAGTGGATGTGCAGGAGCGGATCCGCCGGGTCGGTTAGATCGAGCAGGCTGCGCGCGAGGTCCGCGAGGCGCGGTCCGACGCAACGCAGGCCGAGGCTCACCGCGGGGCTGCGGCCTTGCTGGGTGTAAGCGGTGCCGATGGCGGCGCGCTCCTCGTTAGAGAACAGCGGCACGTTCACCGCGCCCCGAATGTGGCCCAGTGCGAATTCGTCGGGCGTGCGCACGTCGATGATCGGCACGCCGGGTGGGCGGGCCAGGAAGTCATCGGTCACCAGTTCGTCGGGCATGGGAGCGGTGCCATTGCGGCTGCGGGCATGCTGGAAAGCGCGACGGCGGATGACGAGACAAGAGTGTGGGCGGGCGGATTTTGATTGGCGCTGTCGTTCCACTTGAGTGCAGTCGGAGTGATGCCGGCTGTGGCCTGAGAGGGAGGAAGATTTTGGGCAGGAAGATGTCGGAGTCGGCCAAACGCTGGCAGGCGGAGGATGTGGTGTTTGAGCTGGGGCCGCGGGAGGGGAAGTGAGGAGCGCCGGCTTCAGCCGGCGAGTGTGAGTGTGAGTGTGAGTGTGAGTGGCGTGGCGGATGGCGTGGCGCGCGTCGCCGAAGACACTCGCCGGCTGAAGCCAGCGCTCCGTAAGAGGCATCCGCGCTCTAACTCGACTTAACCGGCGAGCAATCGTCTCCCCACTAACTTGGCTGTTACAGGCGGCGGGCAGGATGCCCGCGCCACGTGGCCCGGGCATCCTGCCCGGAGCCTCCAAACAAAAGTTACTCCCAATTCCACACCCAGCGCAGCGTGGGTTCTGGTGCTTATATGAGCGTGGTTTTCGCTTGTTGGCGGAACCAGGCGTGATATAACCTCGGCCATGAGCGAGGGCGCAACGATGACTGCCGCGCCACCGAAACGGCGGTGGCTGATGAGGTCGCTGATCTTTTTGGGCGCCAGCGTGGCCTTGCTCGGGCTGGGATTGGTCGGCTGGGTGGCCTATGCCTCGCGCGACATTCCGGCACCCGATGTGAGCGATTTGATGCTGCCGCGGATAAAGGTTCCGGCGGACAAGGACGCCTATACTCATTTCGACGCGGCGGCCGATGCCCTGGTGTGGCCTAAGGACGAGAAGCCGATGAAGGACTTTCTGGCGGACAAACCGGCGGACGAGGCGGCGCTGCGGGAATGGGTTGCCAGCAATCACGAGGCGTTGGCGTATATCAAGATGGGCTTGGCATGCGAGGTGTGTGTTGGACCGCAGGAACGGCGGTTGGACGCGACGTGTCCCATCGGACAGTGGGGGAAGCTTCAGAAGTTGCTGCGGGTGAAGGAGAAGTTGCATCAGCGGGCCGGCGAGCGGGCCGAGGCGCTGACGGTATGTATGGACATTCTGCGGTTTGCCGACTTGGCCCTGCTAAATGCGGAATCCCACACCATGTGGTTGTTTGGAGTGAGCGCGCTGGCCGACGGGCTGCTTCAGCTTGAGGGGTTGGTGATGGATGCCCCAGCGACTCAAGCGGAACTCGCGAAGCTACTGGAGGCGATGAATGCTATAAGACCCGTGATGCAGGATTTGGCGCGTGCGACCAAGGGCCAATACACGATGGTTGAGGAATTTATCGGGCGTCTGGAACGGGCTGAAATGGGGAGAACCGAGGTGATTGGATGGAATGTCGAGTCGTGGGCAAGGAATGCGTTGATGAAGGCCTATATTTTCCAACCGAACCGGACACGTTTGGCGGCGGCCAGCGTCTATCGGGCAGAATTGCGGAATGTCGGGCGGTGTTTGGCTGAGATGGAATTGGAGCGGAAGAATATCGGTCTAACCGAGGAGGAGTCCAAGTTTGAGTTGATCCGGCGCCCGAACATGATCGGCAGGGTTTTGCTGGCATCATTGGTGGGCACGGGGGACCGATTGCAGTGGCACAATTGCCGCCAGGAATGCAATATCGCAGGCGTCCGGCTCATGCTGGCGCTGCGCTTGTTTGAAATGAGAGAAGGCCACCTGCCGGCGGATCTGGAGGAATTGGTGCCGGTTTATCTGACAGAAGTGCCGCGCGATCCCTATGATGGCAAGCGCTTCGGCTATCTGCCGGAGAAGCGTCTGGTGTATGCGGTGGGGCAGGACTTGAAGGATTCCGGGGGCTCCAAGGTGGTGGCAAAGAAGTTTGAGAAAATGTCGGAGTCGGCCAAACGCTGGCAGGCGGAGGATGTCGTGTTTGAGTTGGGACCGCGGGACGGGAAGTGAGCAACGCCGCGCTTCGCGCACCTGGAACTCTTGCTCACCCCGTGGGCCATGCGCGTCAAGTTAAGGGAAAATACCGGAGCGCAGGCGTCCCGGTTGTGAGGGAAGACGGACGTCTTCACCTGTCGATACTTGGCTTCCCGGCTTTGGTAGGACAAGGTGCCGGGCAGGATGCCGCAGCCACACGAATGACTTGCTGCGAGCCTTCTTCGCCAAGGCTACGAAGGCCCAAGACGCAGCAATCACGGCCTGCCGCGAGACGCGGCAGCCAGTGCGAACGCAAATACATGAAATCAACAGGTGAAAGTCCGAGTCATCCCGAGACGAGCTACGGGAGAGCAGCCGAAGGCAACTGCGTCGTCGTGAGACGGGGTGGGGAGCAGCC
>Ga0118677_10006657_pt1 | contig 19446 bp, 21 predicted proteins | sample AliMusrvi5mmetaG_FD_86154 | JGI IMG/M metagenome (GOLD analysis project Ga0118677, IMG submission 86154)
GCAATGAGTAGCGGAAAAATCATCCGGCGTTCGCGCTTATAAAGCCCAGGTGCTACAAAGGCCCAGAATTGGTAAAGAATAACAGGGATAGAAATAAAAATAGCGGCCACTAACGCTAACTTAAAAGGCGTAAAAAACGGTGAGGCAACATCAATGGCAATCATGGTGCTGTTTTTGGGCATGTGCTTTAGTAACGGTCCTGCCAAATAACTATAGATTTGATTGGCATAAACTGACAACCCTAAAAATACCACAATCACGAAGCTGATGACTTTTAGTAATCGATTACGCAATTCAATCAGATGACTGATGAAAGGCTGAGCAGCTTCTTCGAAACTATTTGAGTTCATGAGTAATAGGTTGCTCTAGTGTTTCTTCAGTGCTAGGAGCGGTTGATGATTGAATAGCATTGATAGCCTCGTTTGTTTCATTGAGCGCTGCATGAAATTCGTGTAACTCGGCTTGTTCATTAAATATTTGACGTAATTCTTCTGCATGTAGCTCGTGTTTGATTTCTTCTTTGAAGGTAGCAGCTATATTGCGTGCTTTGCCTATCCAGAAACCAGCTAGTCTTGCTACTTTAGGTAAGCGCTCAGGTCCTATCACCAATAAGCTAACTAAAGCGACCATGACCAGTTCAGAAAAACCAACTTCAAACATTTTATATTTTTTCGTTTTTCTTGGAAGTGATTTCGCCGTCTAGGGTTTCGCCTTCATGTTCGGTGGTTTTTTTGTCATCTTCGCCTTCTTTAACGGCTGCGCGAAAGCTTTTAATGGCTCCACCTAGATCAGAGCCTACATTACGAAGCTTCTTAGTGCCAAAAAGGACAATGACGATAACTAAAATAATTAATAATTGGGTGATGCTGACGTGCATGTTTTAACTCCAGTGACGTATTAGGTAATAATAGTTACCATAAATTACAAAACGATCTTATTAAATTGTTATAGCTTGAACTTAATGCTGCTTTACTGTGATAGTTTAAATGAGACTTAGCTTTTTTTACGTTGCGCTTTTTCTTCTAGACCTGATAAGCCAAAGCGGCGTTGTAGTTCTTGTAATACATCGTTGGGTCCTAAGCCTTGATCGGCTAGCATGACCAAACAATGAAACCATAAATCAGCAGTTTCATAAATAATTTGTTCTTTATCACCATTTTTGGCGGCAATAACGGTTTCTGTCGCTTCTTCACCGACTTTCTTTAGAATAGTATCTAGGCCTTTGGCATAAAGACTGGCTACATAAGATTTGTCAGCGGATTCTAGTTTACGTTGTTCCAGAATATTAGCTAATTGTTGTAAGGTGTCGTTCATTTTTTTGTATAGAGGGTGTTAGGGTCTTTTAATATAGGTTCAATAGCTTGCCATTGTTTATTAATTAAACGACGATAAAAGCAGCTTTCACGGCCGGTATGACAGGCAATGCCGCCTTCTTGTTCAATTTTTAATAAAATAACATCTTCGTCACAATCTAGAAACAAATCAATTACTTTTTGTCTATGGCCTGATTCTTCGCCTTTACGCCATAAACGTTGACGTGACCTAGACCAATAAACGGCATAACCTTCTGCAACCGTTAAAGCTAAGGACTCAGGATTCATCCAAGCAAACATTAGAATTTTTCCGCTGTCTGCTTGTTGTGCAATAACAGGGACTAAGCCGTCTGCTGTCCAACGTATCTCATCTTGCCAAGCGTTGCTCATAAACGCATCTCTATGCCGCGTGAGGCCATGTGTTCTTTGGCCTGTTGTATGGTATATTCGGCAAAATGAAAAATACTGGCTGCTAAGACCGCATCGGCTTTTCCGGTAATAACACCTTCGGCTAGATGATCTAAATTACCCACGCCGCCTGAGGCAATGACCGGTACGCTAACCGCATCACTAATGGCACGCGTGAGCAGTAAATCAAAGCCTTCACGGGTGCCATCTCTATCCATACTCGTTAAAAGAATTTCACCAGCGCCATAAGTAACCATCTTTTCGGCCCATGCTATGGCATCTATACCTGTCGCTTTACGTCCGCCATGTGTGAAGATTTCCCAGCGATTGGCTGCACCTGGGGCACTGACTTTTTTAGCATCAATAGCAACGACGATACATTGCGAACCAAAACGTTGTGCCGCTTCACTAACAAACTCAGGATTAAAGACCGCCGCACTGTTAATGCCGACTTTATCGGCTCCGGCATTCAGCATACGGCGAATATCATCTAAAGTTCTGATGCCACCGCCTACGGTTAACGGAATGAAAACTTCGCTAGCGACTTGCTCGACAACATGAACGATGGTGTCACGATTATCATGGGTTGCGGTAATATCTAAAAAGGTGATTTCATCTGCACCTTCACGGTCATAACGTCTAGCGACTTCAACAGGATCACCGGCATCACGAATATCAACAAACTTCACGCCTTTAACGACGCGACCATTATCGACATCTAGACAAGGAATAATACGTTTAGCTAAACTCATCGCTTAATAAGATTCCGCAAGTATTCGAGCTTCAATAAAATCTAATGTACCTTCATAGATGGCTCTACCGGTAATTGCTCCCATAATGCCATCATGAGCGACGGCTCCTAAGCCTTTAATATCGTCGATATTAGTAATGCCACCTGAGGCAATGACTGGGATTTTAATGGCACGAGCTAATCTGGCGGTAGCTTCTACGTTAACACCTTGCATCATGCCGTCTCTAGAAATGTCTGTGTAAATGATGGCTTCAACACCATCAGCTTCAAAGTGCTGCGCTAAGTCGATAACATCATGCTTAGACAGTTTAGACCAACCATCGATAGCGACTTTACCGTCTTTGGCATCTAAACCCACAATAATGCGTCGTGGATATTCTCTAGCCATATCGCTAACAAAATGGGGTTCATTAACAGCTTTAGTACCGATAATGACATATTCCACGCCTGCATCTAAATAAGCTTGAATAGTTTCTTCATTACGAATACCGCCGCCTATTTGTACCGGCATATGAGGATAGGCCGTGACAATGGCTTTAATGATGTCGGCATTAACCGGTTTGCCAGCAAAAGCACCATCTAAATCAACCAAGTGAATTCTTTTTGCGCCAGCGGCAGCCCAGCGTCCTGCGACAGCGATGGGGTCATCAGAAAAAACAGTATCATCATCCATGCGACCTTGACGTAAGCGCACGCATTTTCCTTCTTTTAAATCAATTGCGGGTATTAACAACATAAAAACAAAATCCTTAACAACATGTAGTGATCTAAGATTGACCATCCCAATGTAAAAAGTTATTCAGTAGCTGTAGGCCGACTGTCTGACTTTTTTCAGGGTGAAATTGTACAGCAAAAATATTATTGTGAGACAACGCACAAGCAAAGGCGTCCGGATAATCGGTGGTTGCAGCAATAGCAGAGCTTTCATCAGGTTGCGCATAATAGCTATGCACAAAATAAAAACGACTATCTTGAGGAATATTGTTCCATAAGGCATGTGGTCGTTGGTGTACTTGATTCCAACCCATATGAGGTATCTTTAGCTTATTACCTTCGTTATCACTCAAGTTCTCTGCAAAGCGCACCACATGTCCTGAGAAAATATCTAAACCTAAGGTCTTGCCATTTTCTTCGCTGTTAGATAATAAGGCTTGCATGCCTAAACAGATGCCTAGTAAGGGCTTTGTTTTAGCAACTTCACGAATGACTTCAGATAATCCAGATTGATTCAATGCTTGCATGCAATCTCGCATTGCCCCTACGCCGGGAAACACGACTCGGTCGGCTCGCAAAATTTGCTCGGCATCCGTGGCGATTTGTACGTCAACCTCAGGTGCGGCATGTTGCAGGGCTTTTGCAATTGAATGCAAATTACCCATTCCATAATCAATAACAGCAACAGTGGACATAATTAAATTAAAACTTTTGTGAGAGGTAAGGTGCAAGTCTAAAGCGATCAACTAGACTTTATTAAAGACTACCTTTAGTAGACGGCATTATACCTGCCATACGAGGGTCGGGGCTAACAGCCATGCGAATGGCGCGACCTAAAGCTTTAAAAATGGTTTCGGCAATATGATGCGCATTAGCACCTTTTATATTATCGATATGTAAGGTAACGCCGGCATGATTAACAAAGCCTTGAAAAAACTCTCTAAACAAGTCGACATCAAAGCGGCCTATGATCGCTTTGGGGAAATTGACTTCATAGTACAAACCGGGGCGACCGGAGAAATCAATCACAACTCTGGATAAAGCTTCATCTAAAGGAACATAAGAATGTCCGTAACGACATAGACCTTTTTTATCACCGATGGCTTTAGCAAAAGCCTGGCCTAAAGTAATGCCGATGTCTTCTACAGTATGATGCGCATCGATCTCTAGATCGCCTTTAGCGTTAATGTCTAAATCAATCAAACCATGCCTAGCCACTTGATCTAGCATGTGGTCAAGAAAAGGGACGCCAGTTACAAACGTTGCGATACCTGTGCCATCTAAATTGATGCTGCAAGTAATTTGAGTTTCCAGTGTATTGCGTTCGATGGTGGCAATTCGTTGAGTCATGATGTTTATGTTATAAAGTTTTATTAGGATTAGTCTATAAACCTTTCAGTAGATGCTTTGGACTGAATGGCTAATACTGGATAGTATCATACCTCACCATAGGCTTATTTTCATCCCTAGTTATGGATAAGTATCATCACAGGAGTCATCTCGGTATGGACTGCCGGGATATAGAGGCAAAGGATGGCAATAGTCAGACTATTAACTTAGTGGGTATATAAAGCTCTATTTACATCTCGGCAAGACAATCCAAAGCTTCTGAAAGTGTAGACACAGCATGAATTTCTAAGCCTTTAATAGCTGTTTTCGGTGCATTAGCTTTAGGGATGATCGCTTTTTTAAAGCCATGCTTAGCCGCATCATTTAAACGTGCATGGCCATTAGCAACGGGCCTGATTTCACCGCTAAGGCCAATTTCGCCAAAGAAGAATACATCATGAGGAATAATTTTATCTTTCAGGCTAGAAACAATGCCGACCACAATCGCTAAATCAGAACTGGTTTCTGTGACTTTAATACCACCTACAACATTAGCGTAGATTTCATCTTGCGCCGTAAAAATACCACCGTGGCGATAAAGTACGGCTAATAACATAGCAAGTCTATTTTGATCGAAACCCACGGTCAGTCTTCTAGGATTCCCATATTGACATTCCGTGACTAAGGCTTGAATTTCAACTAGCAAGGGGCGTGTACCTTCCCATAAAACCGTCACCACACTACCCGATGAGGGTTTTTCGGCTCTATTCAAAAACATGGCCGAAGGGTTTTTAACTTCTTTAAGCCCTGAGCTATCCATTGCAAAAAAACCTAATTCTCCGACACTCCCAAAGCGATTTTTATCGGCTCTTAACACGCGAAATCTTGCATCATCAGTAGAGCCCAGCATGACTTGGGTATCAACAATATGACTTAAAGTCATAGGGCCTGCCAGTGATTGATCTTTAGTCACATGTCCGATCATAAAGATAGAGACATGATTTTTCTTTGCATACTGAGTCAGATAACTAGCTGATTCTCTCACTTGAGAGACGGAGCCTGGAGCAGAATCGCTGTCTTGAGTATGCATGACTTGTATGGAATCTATGACTAGAATCTGTGGTTTGATAGTCTCTAAGAGGTCACAAATGCGCTGTACCGATGTTTCCATTAACATCATGATTTTATCGGCAGGCAACTTTAGACGATTGGCGCGTTCAGCAATTTGTTGCAGTGATTCTTCACCCGATACATATAAAACGCTAACGCCTCGGTCGGCAATATTAGCAATGGCCTGTAATAATAAAGTACTTTTACCCGCTCCAGGTGCGCCACCTAATAGCACTACGCTGCCAGTAACTATGCCGCCGCCTAAGACGCGATCAAACTCTGAAATGCCGGTAGAAATACGTTCCGCTTGCGACAAACTCACATCGGATAATAATTTAACTTCGCTTTGGCTGCCTGCATAACCGCTACGACTACTGCGCTCTTTGCTAGCCGAACCTAATCGTATTTCTTTGATGGTGTTCCATTCGCCACAACTGGTGCATTGCCCACCCCAGCGAGGATAATCGGCGCCACATTGATCACAAACAAAGGCTGTTTTTAGTTTTTTATTCATCTTTAGGTGTGATATGGCGTCATGACCAAGTTATTATTAATTTAAGTATAGTTTTTGAAAAAAGATCTACCACAAAAATTAATCAAAAGTTTACGAACATACAGCGTTAGGAGTTTAGATCTAGGTCTTGTAGTTTTACATGTTTAAAATTCATTTGCATTCCTGCTAATGATAAAGCAACTAAAGTATCAAGTTAGTGCTTATAGGTATTTATACCTATATATTTTTATATTTAAGTATATACACTCTATCATAAATTCCTAAGCTGTAATGGCTGCTTTAATATCCACATAGGTCTTGTATGCCTGTTTAGCCGATGTTTGCGGTGGATTTCGACTGTTAATGTAAGAGGCATCTAGATTTTATTATTTAGCTGGCTGATTAGCCTAAAACTTAGTAATCGAATTAATTATCATAGCGACATTCACTATAAATATATTAACAATAACCTCTAATTAATTATAAATATTATATGAAAACTAAAATTATCTGTACTGTTATTGGGTTAGCAATGGCTATGTTTGGGTTCAGTTCATCAGCTACTATTTTTACTACTGGAAATGTCTTTGGTAGTCCCATGACTATTACCTATACTGAAGGCAATAGTACACAGCAATCTTTTTATGGATCTGGCGGGAATTTTGGAGGGGTTGGGGGAGCGACTTTAGGTGGATCATCGTTAGCTTATGTATATTGCATCGATTTGTTTGATGACATCAATCTCAATACGAGTTATGTCGCTACTTTTACGCGTGATGGTACTGTCTCGGAATTGCCTGCCCATGCATTTGGCAATGCCAATAAAGATGGCTTAATTAATAATGCTGCATCAATAGCTTGGTTGATAGATACTCAGGCAAGTTTAGCCATTAATGCAAGTTTACAATCTGGATTGCAAGCCGCCATTTGGACTGAAATATATGGTCCTATGGGCAGAACAGGTCCTAATAGTTGGAACATAGTGGGTATGACTGCGTCAATTCATAATGCAATGACTGCTGATCTGGCGTATTTAGCATTAGCCGATGATTTTATTAATGCCCACAGTGTTGCCTTAATAAATAGTGTTTATTGGATAGATCCAACGAACGGAGCACTCCAATATCAGCAACAGGTTGGTGCTAATCAAATAAGTTTAAGTTCAATGCCTCTCAATCCATTATCAATAACTGATCTAGGTAGTTTCTTGATTCCAGAGCCTGCATTTATAACATTGCTTGGAATAGGTATCATCGGATTGCTAGTGTCTCGATACAAAAAAAATTAAGCTCGGTAGGCTGTGAGGCGTTAGCCTTAAAGCGCCGCACTTAGGTAGCACATTTCGGTATTAAGAGTTATTACCTATGTCTACTTAATAGTCCATAAACTTATATTGATAGTATGTGAAGATGGCATATTGGACTCCCGCGGAGTCCAACAAACGACGCAATATGGCTATCGCCTCACGCTCTACCTATTGCGGATTACGAGGTAACTTTTTACCAACTAACGACAACCCTTTACCATGAAGTAGTAGTGACTTACCGTGTGTAGGTAAGCATTTACCATGGCGAGGTAATCACTACCCGCTTGATGGTAAGCTCTTTTCTGGTGGCGGTAAGTCTTTACCATGAGTTGGTAACCTTTTACTTTATCACGGTAACCCTTATTTGTGACAAGGTAAGAATTTACCCTATGACGGTCACCCATAAGCATAGTCTTGTTGGTAAATACGCTCCGAGTCACTACTCTTATTTTATCTAGGTTATTGCCTGCGTTAGTTCGGAAAAAGGTTTCGTTGGCGCCGATTTAGTTGAGACATAAGAAAGATGCTATTAAAGCCACTCTCGCAAAAGATAAGGTTACATCTTATTGTCTGCGCATAAATAATTTAGCGGCAATAATATGCTGCTATTAAATTTTTTTACTTTAAAAAAGTGACCTAAAGAAATGCAGCCATTAATTAAACTGGTCTATAGGGTATGGTAGATCTAGTATATTTTTAATTGTTTAAAATAAATATTGCTTTTAGTAATTAGCCTGTGCATATTAATTCCGCACAACTAATGCACCAGATCATTAGCCCTTTCTAAACTCAGGAGTCATTGCATGCCCAACAATACAGCTATACCTAGAGACGATGCCGGCAAGTTGGTGTTATTACAGCATTTAAATGGCTGTCTACCCAGCTACGCCGGAATTTTAGAAGTTAGTGCTGATGATTTGGCTCAGTTAAAAGCGGGATTGGATGGCTTCGATTACTGCCTTAAGGCGCAAGATTCTGCAAATAATTACAGTAGCGCGTTGTTTGCTTTTAAACGTGTACTACGCGACGGTCCTAAAGATGCGGTGATCAACGCACCGACACTACCGGTATTACCAATTACACCTACTGCGTTTTATCCCGATGTTTTTGGTTTTTTAGGTGCTTTGATTACTCGTATTAAAAGGCACAAAAATTACACCGAGGCTATAGGTAAAGCGCTAAACATTATTTCTGCGCACAGGGCAGCAGTTGATCTGACTAGCTTACAACCTTTATTAACGGTGAGCTTTCAAGGTGGTCATCCGATGCTACACTGGAAAAGCAATGGCACAGATGCCTTAGAGATAGAAGCTGATTATGGCAGTGGCAATTTTATCCTAATTAGCATTCAACTTTCACCGGGTTATCAAGACAATAATCCTCTACCCCCCGCTGGTACTGCTGCGCTTTGGAAATACCGTGCCATCTATCGCATTCATGATAAACAAGTAGGGCAATGGAGCTCAGTTTTAGAGGTTGGAGTTAAGGGCTGAGCTAGCACCAAAAGTGTTGTTGTGGAATGTATGTTTTCGTAACTAAGTTTGATCTCGGGCAGCATTAAGAACTACAAGATAACATAGAGCAACCGGCGCGATGTCTTGCCCAGTCGGGGCGTTTTTCTGCAAAAGCTTCATTATCGGGTTGATCATCGTAAGGGTGGCGTAAACAATCTAATAGCTCATCAATCATACTGAAATCTCCTGTCTCAGCTTTATCTATCGCGAGTTGTGCCAAATAGTTACGCAATACATATCTAGGATTGACAGCGTGCATACGGGTTCGTCGTTCTTCAGCAGAGCTGTTATCTTGTTGTACACGTTTAATATAACGATGTAGCCAGTCGTATAAGTGAGTTTTATAATCGGCGGTTACTTGATCTGGTACATAGTAGGCAGACATCAACGGTAAGATTAAATTCTCGTCATTGTCTTGAGTGTGTGCTGATATCATCGATAATTGCCGATAGAACAGTGTCATATCGGTTTCAACGCGTTGTAATAAGGCAATTAAGTCGCTAAATAAGCTGTCATCTGTTTCTGGCTGATAATTGTTAAACCCCAGTTTCTCAGTCATCATGGCTTGCCAGCCTTGTTCAAAAGTTTCTGTATAAACGTTAAGGGCCTCTTGTAAGGGTTCTACTTGTTCAATTAACGGATACAACGCATTAGCTAACTGACCTAAATTCCAGAACGCGATTTCTGGTTGGTTACCAAAGCGATATCGTCGATGTTCGGCATCGGTGGTGTTAGGTGTCCAGTTAGGATCATAATTTTCTAACCAGCCATAAGGGCCGTAATCAATGGTTAAGCCTAATATGGACATATTGTCGGTATTCATTACGCCATGCACAAAGCCAACACGTTGCCAATGCACGATCATCTCAGCTGTTTTTTGACAGATTTCTGTAAACCAAATCAGATAAGTGGCAGGTGAGGGCTCACCAATATGTGGGTGATGTGTCCGAATGGTGTGGTCAGCTAGTTGTTTTAATAAAGCATGATCGCGTCGTGCTGTTAAGAGTTGAAAGCTACCAAAGCGCGTAAAGCTAGGTGCTACGCGGCAAACCACAGCGCCGGGCTCTGCTTTTCGATTGCCGTTGTAAAACATATCTCTAATAACCGATTCACCCGTTAAAGTCAGGCTTAAGGCTCTAGTCGTGGGTACGCCTAAGTGATGCATAGCTTCACTGCATAAAAACTCACGGATAGAGGAACGCAGCACGGCTAAACCATCAGCTGTTCTGGAATAGGGTGTAGGGCCTGAACCTTTAAGTTGTAAGGCCCAGCGCTCGCGCTTACTATTGATGATTTCGCCTAAATTGATGGCGCGGCCATCGCCAAGTTGACCGGCCCAATGACCAAATTGATGTCCACCATAGCAAAGAGCATAGGGCTCCATGCCGCAGGAGATGCGATTGCCAGTAAATACTTGGGTAAAATCATCGCTGTTGCAAAGCTCGGGCGATAAATCTAGTAATTCTGCAACTTCAGAGGAAAAAGCGACTCGTTGAGGATTAACTACTTTAGTCGGTAATACTTGTGAATAACAAGCAGCTAAGACCTGACGGGGATAATTGTTTTTTTCGGGATCACCTGGCAAATCGCGAATAAAGTTGTTATCAAATTTTAAGTCATCAAGGTGAGTGAGCTGTTGTATAGGGTTCATGTATTGAGATTCAATGTCATTAGCGGCTGATTAATGACAGGTTATCATAGATTAGTTTAATGCTCTCTCATCAAACTATTCAACCAGCTTATGGCTTAGAGTCGAGTAAGCATAAAGCTTACAGAAAGTAGCTATTTATGAGTTTTTACATGAAATAGCACTTATGCTATTCTAGCCAGTAAAATAATAAAGACACAGGTATGGATGTGTTTTGTTTCACGAAAATAAAAGCGCCCTAGAATTTAGAGAAAATAATGACCGAATCAACTAGTATTCAAGAGACAGTGCAAAGCGTTATCACTACCCTCAAAGACAAGCCCGGTGCACTTTTACCGATACTTCATGGTATCCAAGATGCATTAGGTTATATTCCAGCGGATAGTGTTCCGGCGATTGCTCAGGGACTCCATCTTTCTCGTGCCGAAGTGCATGGTGTGATTAGTTTTTATCATTATTTTCGTGATACCCCGCCGGGTAAACAGACTATACATATATGTCGCGCCGAATCTTGCCAAGCGATGGGTGGCAAGGAATTGGAACAGCATGTAAAAGATCAGTTAGGCATCGATTATCATGAGACTACTGCCGATGGTCAATTTTCGCTAGAACCTGTGTATTGTTTAGGTAATTGTGCTTGTTCGCCTGCTATACAAGTTGGCGAAGATATTTATGGCCGGGTATCACCAAAAAGTTTTGACGCTATTATTAATGAAAAGAAGGAACTGGCATGAGTATCACTGTCTATGTGCCCTGTGATTCCAGTGCCGTATCATTAGGTGCTGATCGTATCGCTGCCGCTATCACGCAAGAAGCGCAAAAAAGAAATATCAGTATTAACTTAATCCGTAATGGTTCCAGAGGCTTATATTGGTTAGAGCCTTTAGTTGAAGTAGTTACCGATGCAGGTCGCATGGCTTATGGTCCTGTGCAAGTCTCAGATGTCAGTGCTTTGTTTGATGCCGACTTTCTGCATGGCGGTCATCATGACTTAGCCTTAGGCGCTATTGAAGAATTAGATTATCTAAAAAAACAACAGCGTTTAACCTTTGCTCGTATTGGTAAAACCGATCCTATTAGTCTTGATGATTATCTGGCTAATGACGGTTACCGTGGCTTAAGCAATGCGTTAAAGCAGTCACAAGCTGATATCGTTAAAGCGGTTACAGATTCAGGTTTACGTGGACGTGGCGGCGCTGCCTTCCCTACAGGTATCAAATGGAATACTGTTTTAAACACACCCTCTGAGCAAAAATACATTATCTGTAATGCCGATGAAGGTGATTCAGGTACTTTCTCAGATCGTATGGTCATGGAAGGCGATCCCTTTGTATTAATTGAAGGTATGACTATTGCAGGACTTGCTGTGGGTGCTAACCAAGGCTATATCTACTTAAGAGTTGAATATCCTCATGCTCATATAGCCCTAAATGCCGCTATTGAAAAAGCCTATGCATCGGGTTACTTAGGGGACGATATTCAAGGCAGCGGCAAAGCCTTTCATCTTGAAGTTCGTTTAGGTGCAGGTGCTTATATCTGCGGTGAAGAAACCTCCTTAATGGAAAGCTTAGAAGGTAAGCGTGGCTTGGTGCGCTTTAAGCCACCATTACCGGCCATTAGTGGTTTGTTTGGTCAGCCTACAGTCGTTAATAATGTAATTTCCTTAGCGTCAGTGCCTATTATTCTTGATAAAGGTGGCGATTATTATCGCGACTTTGGTATGGGGCGTTCACGCGGCACCTTGCCCTTACAATTAGCCGGCAATATCAAACACGCAGGTTTGGTTGAATTAGCCTTTGGTTTGACCTTACGTGAACTAATCTATGACTTCGGTGGCGGTTCTGCCTCAGGACGACCTATAAAAGCCGTGCAAGTGGGTGGACCTTTAGGCGCTTATTTGCCTGAATCACAATTTGACACGCCCTTAGATTATGAAGCCTTTGCTGCCAATTGGACCGTTTTAGGTCATGGTGGTGTGGTGGTTTTTGATGACACGGCCGATATGGCCGCCTTAGCACGTTACAACATGGAATTTTGTGCTATTGAATCCTGCGGTAAATGCACGCCTTGTCGCATTGGTTCTACTCGTGGCACGGAAGTTATCGATGAAATTATTAATGGCCACGAAATCAGCAAAAATATTCCTTTGCTACGTGATCTTTGTAACACCTTACTTAACGGTTCGCTTTGTGCATTAGGCGGCATGACTCCCTATCCAGTCTTAAGCGCGTTAAATCATTTTCCCGAAGATTTCGGTGTAACTGATACCACTAACGCAGCCTGATAACGACACAAGGAATCCATTATGAGCATTAATAAAGAACAAGATTTCGGTACACCTGCCAGCACTGCACTCGAGCAAGTCACTCTGGAAATTGATGGTTTTAAAGTCACGGCTCCCGTTGGTACCTCTATTATGAGAGCTGCGGCCAGTATAGGTATCGATATTCCTAAATTATGCGCCACTGACAGTATCGAGCCTTTTGGCTCCTGTCGGCTTTGCGTGGTTCAGATTGAAGGCGGGCGCGGTATGCCTGCTTCTTGTACGACACCGGTTGCAGAAGGTTTGAAGGTAGTTACCCAAAACCAGAAATTGGCTGAAGTGCGTCGTGGTGTGATGGAACTGTATATTTCCGATCATCCCTTAGATTGCTTAACTTGTTCAGCGAATGGCGATTGCGAATTGCAAGATATGGCCGGTGCGGTAGGTCTACGTGAAGTCCGTTACAACCCCGTTGAAACGCATTTACATGCCGTTAAAGATGAAAGTAATCCTTACTTTAGTTTTGATCCTAGCAAATGTATCGTTTGTTCACGTTGCGTTAGGGCTTGTGAAGAAACCCAAGGTACTTTTGCTTTAACCATTGATGGTCGTGGCTTCGATTCTAAAGTGTCGCCTAGTCAGAACGAAGCTTTCATGGATTCGGAATGTGTCTCTTGTGGCGCCTGCGTTCAAGCGTGTCCAACAGCGACCTTAATGGAAAAGTCGGTTATTGATCATGGTCAACCCGAACATGCCATCGTCACGACTTGCGCCTATTGCGGTGTTGGTTGTTCCTTTAGAGCAGAAATGAAAGGCGAACAAGTGATTCGCATGGTGCCTAATAAAGACGGCAAAGCCAATCATGGTCATTCTTGCGTTAAAGGTCGATTTGCTTTTGGTTATGCCACGCATAAAGATCGCATCACTAAACCCATGATACGTGCCAGTATTAAAGATGCTTGGCAAGAAGTCAGCTGGGAAGTTGCGATTAATCATGCAGCCTCTGAATTAAAGCGCATACAAGCAAGATATGGCAAAGATGCGATCGGTGGCATTACTTCTTCACGTTGTACTAACGAAGAAGTTTATATCATGCAAAAATTGATACGGGCAGGCTTTGGCAATAATAATGTCGATACCTGTGCGCGAGTCTGTCATTCACCGACCGGTTATGGTCTTAAACAGACTTTTGGTGAATCATCAGGTACTCAAGATTTTGATTCTGTCATGAAAGCCGATGTTATTTTAGTGATGGGTGCTAATCCAACAGACGGACATCCGGTATTTGGCTCTATGATGAAAAAGCGCCTACGTCAGGGTGCAAAACTGATCGTTATCGATCCACGTGAGATTGATCTAGTTAATAAAAGTCCTCATATACAGGCTGATTTCCATCTGAAATTGCGTCCAGGTACAAATGTGGCATTAATCAGCGCCTTAGCCCATGTTATCGTCACTGAGCAGTTAATGGACGACAACTTTGTTAATGAACGTTGTGATGTCGTTTCATTTGATAAATGGAAAATATTTGTTGCTCAAGAGCACTGTTCTCCTGAAGCCACTGCCTCGATTACCGGGGTTCCAGCAGAGGAAATGAGAGCAGCGGCAAGACTTTATGCGACTGCTGGTAACGCGGCTATTTATTATGGTTTAGGTGTGACTGAACACAGTCAAGGTTCTACCACGGTTATTGGTATTGCAAACTTGGCTATGGCGACCGGTAATTTGGGTCGTGATGGCGTGGGTGTTAATCCTTTACGTGGACAAAATAATGTTCAGGGTTCTTGCGACATGGGTTCTTTTCCGCATGAATTTCCTGGTTACCGACATGTTTCTGATGAACAAACGCATCGTTTATTTGAAGATGCATGGCAGGCTGAATTAAGCTGGGAGCCGGGTCTGCGTATTCCTAATATGTTTGATGCGGCCATGGATAAAAGCTTCATGGGCTTGTACTGTGAAGGTGAGGATATTGCTCAGTCAGATCCAGATATCCAGCATGTACATGCGGCCTTACGTGCGATGGAATGCGTGATTGTTCAGGATATATTCCTTAATGAAACGGCTAAGTTCGCGCATGTGTTTTTGCCAGGCTCGTCATTTTTAGAAAAAGATGGCACGTTTACCAATGCTGAGCGTCGTATTTCTCCTGTGCGTAAAGTCATGTCACCCCTAGCTGGTTATCAAGATTGGGAAGTGACTCAAATGCTATCCAATGCTATGGATTATCCGATGAATTACAGTCATCCATCGGAAATCATGGCTGAAATTGCTAGTCTGACACCTTCATTTACAGGCGTTAGTTATGAAAAAATTGATCAGCTAGGCAGCATACAATGGCCCTGTTATGATGAGGCCTCAATAGGCACACCCATTATGCACGAACAGACTTTTATGCGTGATAACGGTAAAGGTTTATTTATGTTAACTGAATATGTTGCAACTGAGGAACGTGTTACCAAGAAATTCCCTTTGATTCTGACTACGGGTCGTATTTTGTCGCAATACAATGTCGGGGCACAAACTCGTCGTACAGAAAATAATGCATGGCATTCTGAAGACAGACTAGAAATTCATCCACACGATGCGGAAGATCGTGGTTTAAAAACCGGTGATTGGGTCGGTATTAAAAGTCGTGTCGGTGAAACCGTATTAAGAGCACTAGTGAGTGATCGAGTACAGCCAGGTATTGTGTACACTACTTTTCATTTTCCAGAATCTGGCGCTAATGTTATTACTACCGATAACTCAGATTGGGCGACCAATTGCCCAGAATACAAAGTAACCGCTGTGCAAGTGAGTAAAGTAAATCAGACTTCTGAATGGCAAGAAGAGTATCAGGCTTTTTCAGATAAACAATTAGATTTATTGGCTCAAGGCTCGCAACATGACTAATGGCAATGCCGTTAGTCGATCGTTATCATTAGAATTAGGTTGGCCTAGTTATCAGCAACGCTCAGTGGAATGTTGGCAAGGAGGCCAGCAGACTATTGAGCAAGATTTTATTGCTGAAGAAGTGCCGGTATCTTTGGTTTATAATGGCATTCCACACGTGGTTATGCTGACAACGCCGACTAATCTTGAAGAGTTCGCGTTGGGTTTTAGTATCACTGAAGGGATTATTAAAACACCACAAGAACTGCTTTCAGCCCGTATTTATAATCGCCGTAGTGGGATTGAAGTACATCTTAAAATACCAGAACATCGCGCGGTCTGTATAACTGATAAGGGCAGAAACTTAACAGGACGTACAGGTTGTGGTTTATGCGGCGCCAGTACCTTGGAGCAGGCTATACGACGACCCAAGGCCGTTACTGGGGATTTAACCCTAGCCGCAAGTGAGCTGTCTGCTGCATTAGCTGACATGAAGCACAGGCAAAGCCTTAATGATTTAACGGGATCAGTACATGCTGCGGCATGGGTGGTTCCTGGTCAGGGCATAGTCGATATACGTGAAGACGTAGGACGACATAACGCACTAGATAAACTTATTGGTTTATTATTGCGTAGTGGTAAAGACTTAGCATCTGGTTTTGTTCTAGTCACAAGTCGTGCCAGTTATGAACTAGTACAAAAAACAGCTAGCGTTGGGATTACCATGTTAGCCGCTATCTCTGCACCTACTGGACTAGCCATTAGTTTAGCAGATGAAGCTGGGCTTACTTTGATTGGGTTTGCTCGCGAAAATAGGCATGTTGTTTATACCCATCCACAACGTCTAACCCATATTTAAATTTAATTAAAAGTATCATGAAAACTAAAACTCTTATCAAAATGGCCAACAGTATTGGTGATTTTTTTAACGCAGAAAGCGATAAAGAACTTGCCGCTGCTGGCGTAAAAAATCACATCGCAAGGTCATGGGACCCTAGAATGCGTAGAGAATTAATTGCTTATTATCAGCATGATGGTTCGGAGCTAAGTGATCTAGTTAAAGTCGCTGTGTCTCGACTTGAAGCGACTTAAGTCGGTAAATAGCTAGCTTGATGATCGAGACTCATGTCGATCATCAAAGATGTCTTATGTTTATTTGTCGGCCTTATCTAATAAGGCTTTAGCGGCATCAGTATCGACTTTTATTTTCTCTACAGCTACCCGAAATTTATTTTGTTTTTCATTAGCTATTTTTGCGATGAGTGCGTTATCAGCGTTCGCTTCATTAACCATGCAAGTGTTATAGGTTATACTTGCTTGCTGCCATTCATTGATAGCCTTTATACTTTGATTGTAAGTTTCAATATTGTCTTTCTTAATAACAGGAATTTCTGGCTCATTGCCGCATGCACTGGGTGACCAAACATTGTTATTAATTGATCCAGCCATACAGACGGATACACTGGCAGTGATTAGTAATAAGGTAATAGATGTTGTTTTTATCATAGTTATGTCTCAGATGATCGTTGAGTTGAATTGTGTTATTTGTAGTGAGATATTGATTCAAACAGTGTAGTGAGTGTAATCTTTGCTGGACAATACTGCAAATACAAGAGCCACTCAGACAGTGTAAACTTATTTGAGTGGCTAGTTTATCTAATACTACTTTTTGATTTCTGTCTTGACTGGAGCAGGAGTCCCTGTATCACTCACTAAGATATCATTAGTATTTTTTTCAAGTATCTTTTTAGTGATCCCTTTAACCTGAGTCAAATCCTCTACCGTTTTGAAGGGACCCTTTTCTGATCTATATTTAACGATTGCTTCAGCTTTTTTCTGACCTATACCTGCTAAAGCATCAGCGATGGTTTTTGCATCAGCGCTATTAACATTAACGGGAGTGGCCATAGCCATAGAATTAACAATAAACAGTGCCAATAACATGAGTAATTTTTTCATAATTTTTCCTGAAATATAAAAGAATTTGAAATGAATTGAATACTTTTGATGTTGAATGAACATAACAAAAGTACTCATAAGAAAAGTCTAGTGACTAATGGCGAGAAGGCAAGTGCGAAAAAGAAAAATAAATATTTTTAAGGTGCGTTGGCTATAATAATGGCTCTTTTAGGTGCGGGTAAGCCTTCGCATGTTAATTTTGGGTCCTCAGAATTTAAAAAATCTTTGAGTGAGTGAAAGTGCATCCATTCAGTGCTGCGTTGTTCTTCTATACTAGTGTCGGTAACATCAACTAAGCGTATATTTTTAAAACCACAGCGTTTTAACCAGCTGATTAAGGTATCGCAGCTGGGTAAAAACCAAACATTGCGCATCATGGCATAACGATCTTCAGGCAATAAAGTGTCACCTAATACACCGTCTATGACGAGTGTTTCTAAGATCAATTCTCCACCTGATGTTAAGCAATCTCTTAATTCCATGAGGTGATCGAGAGGTGAGCGACGATGATAGAGCACGCCCATCGAGAACGCTGTGTCGAAAGCTTTTAAACCATAAGGCATATCTTCTATGCCTAAGGGCAATACATAAACAGGTGAGGTTCCGTAGCATTTCTTAATGAGTTGAAATTGCATAACATTAAGTAGAAAAGGATCTATACCTATGACCATTTTTGCCTCAGCGCCCAGCATACGCCAACAATGATAGCCATTGCCACAGCCTACATCTAAAACTAAACGATGTTTAAGTGGACTAATATGATCTTTTAACCTATCCCATTTCCAATCTGAACGCCATTCGGTGTCAATCTTAATCCCGAATAAGTCGTAAGGACCTTTACGCCAAGGGTGTAGGGCTTTAAGTTGTTGTTCAAATGTTAGGCTATCTGAGCTTGATAACTCATCAGCTAAACCAATTTGTATAGCAGAAGCATCTAATGTTTGGTGCTCGGTGTTTAAGGGTACTAGCTGCTCAATAAGGTTTTGCCATGCTTCTAAATGACCATGCTTTGAAGTATCAAATGCTTTAGCGAGTTGTTGTGGCAATAACTCTACCCAAGCATCGGCTTTTGCCGCGCGTAATGTTTCGTATAAAGGTTGATAATCCATCATTTGAAGTATGGTATTGAGATAACAATTGAGTTGATGCTGAGTAAAGCAGAAACATAGATCGGGTTAGCTATAGCGTAACCCGACAACGTTTGGTGGCTTAAGAGTTTTTTGCAGCTAAGGCTTCGATGTTGCGTTTGGCTAGGCTATCAATGACCGCCGATAAAGAGCCCTTAGTTTGTACTTCTGTACTAAAGGTTGTGCGGTAATTAGTGATTAGGCTTACACCTTCAATCATAATATCGTAAGCTTTCCAATCTCCGTCAGCTAATAACATGCGGTAATGTACGGCAACAGGTTGTAGTCCTGGTTGTAATACTTCAGTTTTAACGACTGTTTTAGTCGCGCCTTCTTCCATTTCCAAGGGTAAAAAGCGTATAGACCAATCTTTAAATTCTACAAAAGCACGAGAATACGTTCTAACTAACAGTGTCTGAAATTCTTTTTTAAAGCGGGCTTGTTCATCAGGCGTTGCAGAGTTCCAAAGCTTGCCTAGCACTAAGGCAGATATCTTATCGAAATCGGTATGAGGTAAAATGGCTTCATTCACAAATTTATTAACATTAGCAAAATCTTTGATAAACGCTTTATCTTGCATTTTGTGTTGTAATTTTGTTGAAGCACTTTCAATGGCAAGCTGTGGAGCGGATAACTC
>Ga0118677_10006658_pt1 | contig 19445 bp, 7 predicted proteins | sample AliMusrvi5mmetaG_FD_86154 | JGI IMG/M metagenome (GOLD analysis project Ga0118677, IMG submission 86154)
GCACTAAGATACGCAAAGCATTGAAAAACAATTATAACTTTTTTGCGAAACTTCGAGTCTTAGAGCCTTTGCGGCAGGAAAAAGACTTATCGGAGCAGACTCAAACTTGGAATTTGGAATTTGGAATTTGAAATTTGAAATTTGAAATTTGAAATTTGGAACTTGAAACTTGGAATTTGGAATTTGGAATTTGGAACTTGGAATTTGGAACTTGGAACTTGGAACTTATCAAGAGCTTTTTCCATAATGTTGCATGAAGTTAGTAAAATAAGTAATTTTGCATGAAGCTATTGAAATGAATCAAAACCATTAATTCTATTTCCCTTGAAAAAAAAGTTACTCAAAGCGGCAGCGCCTGCAAAAAAATCAATTCCTCAAAAAAAGGAAACAGGTAAATTCCCCATAGTAGGCATAGGCGCCTCAGCGGGAGGACTTGAAGCGCTGGAACAATTTTTTGGCAATATGCCCGCCGAAAACGGGATGGCTTTTGTGGTTGTTCAGCATCTGGACCCAAACCACAAGGACCTTATGCCTGAGTTGTTGCAGCGCAACACACAGATGAAAGTTATGCAGGTGAGTGATGGTGTAAAGGCGAAGCCCGGATGTGTGTATGTGATACCGCCTAACAAGAGCATGTCGCTGCTTAATGGTGTTCTTCATCTTTTCAGCCCGGTTGTAATGAGGGGGATGCGTTTGCCCATTGACATCTTTTTTCGTTCGCTTGCTGCCGACCGCATGGATAGGAGTATAGGGGTTATACTCTCGGGCATGGGTTCCGATGGCAGCCTGGGTGTGAAAGCCATAAAAGAAAACAATGGCATTGTGCTGGTTCAGGAGCCCGACACCGCTAAATTTGATGGCATGCCACGCAGCGCCATCGAAGCAGTGAATGCAGACGTTGTGGCCCCTGCAAATGAATTGCCTGCCAGACTTATTTCTTTTCTCAAATTTACTCCGCCGGTTAAACCTGATTCAGAACTTGAGAGCAAGAACAAAAACAGTCTTGACAAGATCACTATCCTGCTGCGTGAACAGTCGGGTCATGATTTTACTTTGTATAAAAAAAGCACATTGTTTCGCCGCATTGAAAGGCGCAAGAGTGTTCACCAGATAGATAAGTTGCCGGAATACGTGCGCTTTCTTCAGGAAAACCCAAAAGAAGTGGAAATACTTTTCAAAGAATTGCTGATAGGAGTTACAAATTTTTTCCGCGATGCAGCAGTGTGGGATATGCTTGTGAGAAAAGTTATTCCTGAAATGATCAATCAATTTCCCGACGGACATGTATTGCGTGCATGGGTTCCAGCCTGTTCTACGGGTGAAGAAGCTTATTCGCTTGCAATTGTTTTTAAAGAAGCTTTGCTGAAACTCAAAAAACACAAAAGACTTACACTGCAAATATTCGCTTCGGATATAGACCAGGACGCCATTGATTTTGCACGCCGGGGAAGCTTTGCGAAAAATATCAGTTCGGATGTTTCGCCTGAACGTCTTAGCAAATATTTTACAATTGATGGCGATGGATACCGCATCAACAATTCAATACGCGAAATGGTGGTGTTTGCACATCAGAATGTAATAAAGGACCCGCCATTTACAAAGCTCGACATCCTTACGTGCCGCAATTTGTTTATCTATCTGGAACCTGAATTGCAAAACAAAATTCTCTCTCTTTTCAATTACAGCCTTAACGCGAATGGGATACTACTGCTGGGGACAGCAGAAACTCTTGGAACAAGTCAAGAAGGGTTTACTGAAACAGATCCTAAATTAAAAATTTATAAACGTTCATCAAGCTATATGCCACCGGAACTTATTGATTTCCCAAGCTCATTTTTCCGGACTAAGACAGTAACAACCGGGAAAAAACCCACTGCCAAAGTGGTTGAAAATCTTCAAAGCCTTGCCGACCAGATATTGCTTCAGCGATTTGCCCCTGCCAGTGTATTGGTTAACGAAAAAGGAGATATTCTGTACATAACAGGACGCACAGGAAAGTATATTGAACCTGTTGCCGGCAAAGCAAACTGGAACATTTATGCCATGGCGCGCGAAGGATTAAGGCAGGAACTGCCGGGAGCTTTCAGCAAAGCTATGCAGAATTTTGAACCGGTTACCGTGAGCAATATTAAAATCGGAAATAACGGAGGCGCACTGTTTGTGAATTTCACTGTTCAGCGCATTGAAAGCCCGGAGGCTGTGCGAGGCCTTGTAATGGTAGTATTTTCGGATGTTCCGGCAATAATAATACTTGATAAAGGAAAAACAAAAACGCTAAAAAACGGCTCAACCGGAAGACTGAAGGAATTAGAAATTGAAATGCAACGAAGTTACGAAGAACTGCAAAGCACACGCGAAGAAATGCAGACCTCGCAGGAAGAGTTGAAGTCAACAAATGAAGAATTGCAATCAACTAACGAAGAATTGCAGTCAACAAATGAAGAGCTGACCACCTCGAAGGAAGAAATGCAAAGCCTGAATGAAGAGTTGCAGACAGTGAATATGGAATTGCAAAGCAAAGTGAATGATTTTGCACGCACCAACGACGACATGAAAAACCTGCTCAACAGCACTGAGATTGCTACTCTTTTCCTTGACAAAGATCTGAACATTCGCAGATTTACTGACCAGATGACCAACATTTTTAAACTGCGAAGTGTGGATATCGGCAGACCTTTTACAGAACTTGTAACCGACCTGCAATATCCGGAAATTGATAAACATGCCCGGCAGGTGATGAAAACCTTGTTAACTGTTGAGACTGCAATAACAACCTGCGACAAAAGATGGTTCGATGTAAGGATCATGCCTTATCGCACACTCGATGACCGTATAGATGGATTGGTGATGACATTTACAGATATTACGATTGCCAAAAAACTGGAGATTGAGTTGAAGAAGGCCCTGGATGGAAAGAAATAGCAATTGATGGAGCAGTCGTAATAGCAATAGCGTTTACAAGAAATAATGATCAGGCTGGAAACCTGAATAGAAACAGCAGACTATAGCTGGTGACAAAGGCAGAGGCGTTGGCAGGGGAATGAGTTTAAAGAATTAATGCGGGACGAGGCTAATAACAGCCAATGAAAGAATCATTCCCCGTAGTAAAAAAGTAATTTTTTCGATTGTAATTATAGTTTATTTTTTAATTATGAAAAATAAAGATGGTAAGGAAAATTTCTCTCCGCTAAGAAAGAAAGCAGAAAAATTAGTTAAAAAAACTGAAACCAAATCCGCATCCGGGTATTCGGAAGCTGATACCCTGAAACTCATTCATGAGCTTAAAGTGCATCAGATAGAGCTTGAGTTGCAAAACGAAGAACTCGTGAGAGCAAAGGAAGAAGCGGCAGCTCTGGCAACGGAAAAATATGCTGAGTTGTACAACTTCGCTCCATCAGGTTATCTTACACTATCGAAAGATGGAGAGATCATTGAACTAAATCTGAGCGCAGCCAATTTGCTGGGCAAAGAACGTTCACGCCTGGTGAAATCACGTTTCTTATTATTTGTAAGTAACGATTTCCGACCGGTGTTTAATAATTTCCTTGGGAAAATATTAAACGGAAACATCAAAGAAACCTGTGAACTTTCATTGTCTGTGAAAGACAAAACACCTGTTTATGTTCAGCTTTCCGGAATTGCTTCGCAAAGCAAGGAACAATGCTTTTTGTCAATGGTTGATATAAATAACATCAAACAGGCTGAAATAACTTTGCATGAAAGTGAAGAAAGGTTTGTTAAAGCATTCCAAAGCAATCCCGCAGCAATATCAATCAGCCGCCTTCATGATGGCTTGTTTGTTGATGTGAATGACAGTTTCCTCAAGGTTTTTGGATATAAGCGCGATGAAGTGATTGGTAAGAAAGTTACTGATATAAAAATGTACACCAATATACAGGATCGTGACAACATGATTAAACTTTTACAAAAAGATGGAAGGTTTATCAACTATGAACTTACTGCCCTCACAAAAAATGGGGAAAAGTTAATAACGCTTGTCTCAGCTGAAAAAATTTATTACCACGGACAGGAACATATTCTTTACTCCACCTTAGATATTACCGGGCGAAAAAAAAATGAAGATATTTTACGTGAAAGCAAAGAACAATTATCAGTTGTTTTCAACGGAGTATCTGAAACGATCATGCTGCTGGATATTGAAGGAACTGTTTTAGCAGCAAATGAAATTGCTATCAAACGCTTAAATAATGGCAATCCCGATCTTATCGGCAAAAATATCTATGACATAGTTCCTCCCGATTACATAGAAACGAGGGAAAAGCAAATTGCAGAATTAGTGAGCACCCGGAAACCGGTAAAATTCATGGATCATTTAGGCAATACTGTTTTAGAGATGAGTTTTTATCCTGTTTTTGACACACAGGGGAATGTCAAACAGTTTATCTCGTCAGCTCTTGACATTACTGAACGATTGCGGGCGGATGAAGCTCTTCGCGAAAGCGAGCAAAAACTGAAGTTCCATTTCGAAAATTCTCCTCTTGCAGTTGTTGAATGGGATTCCAATTATGTTGTGACCCAATGGTCGAAAGAAGCAGAGCGTATTTTTGGTTGGAGGAAAGAGGAAACGATTGGACAACGAATAGATTTGCTAAACCTGATTTATGAAGAGGATATTCCCATTGTTAATCGCACAATGGAAAGACTTTCGAGTGGAAATGAAGCCCTGGTCGTATCTTCCAATCGCAATATTACAAAATCCGGAGAAATTATCGAGTGTACCTGGTATAACTCTATTTTATTAGACCACAACAAGCAAATGAAATCAGTAATGTCGCTGGTTCAGGACATCACTGAAAGCAAAAACTCAGAAAAAGCAATCAAAGAAAGCGAAGAGAAGTTTTCCTCTCTTTTCTATTCAAGTCCTATCGCAAAAACACTATCATCACTTGACGATGGGAAATACCAGGATATTAACGAAGCATTCCTGAGGGATACCGGCTATACAAAAGATGAAGTGATGGGACGCACATCCGAAGAGTTGAGTATTTTCACAAACATAAATGATCGTGAAAATCTAATCAAAAAAGTCAAAAAAGATGGTCATGTTTATGGTGCACCATGTGAGCTAAAGATAAAAAACGGAACTATTCTATCATGTCTTGTTTCAATTAATGTTGTAACGATCAACATGAAAAAGTACATGTTATCAACCATACAGGATATTTCTGAAAATTTAAAAATAAAAGAAGCCCTTGTTCAAAGCGAAGAACGGTTTAAAGCAATGGCAGAGGTTTTGCCTGTGGCTATGGCTGTAACCGGATATCCTGATGGGAAATTTATTTACATGAACCCGGCTTATAAAAAACAGTTAGGTTACACCGAAGAAGATTATCTGGATAAAAAAACTCCTGACCTTTACTTTGATTCAAATGAGCGCGAAGTGATTTTGGGGAAATTGAAAAAAGACAATGTTTTAACAAATCATGAAATACAGATAAAGAGAAAAGACGGTACTTCTTTCTGGGTACTGTTATCATTAAGTTATATTTCTTATCAAAAAGAATCTGCAATTTTAGGGACTTTCATTGACATCAGTGAACGAAAGACTGCAGAAAAAAAGTTGCAGCTAAGTGAAGAAAAATTCCGTCGTCTTGCAGAGTCTGCCTTCGAAGGATTATTGGTACACGATAACGGAGTGATCATTGATTACAATACACCGATTATTGATTTGACAGGTTACAGCCATGATGAAATGTCTGGCAAAAACATTCTTGATTTTGTACTTCCGGAATACCATTCATTAATGAAGGAAAAAATACGGGAGCCTTATGAAATAGAAATTGTCCATAAAAATGGTGAAAAAATCCCGGTTGAGGTTATGGTAAAGCCTTATGCAGTGCAAGGCCAATTGGTAGCTGCAATACGTGACTTAAGAGAAAGAAAAAAAGCTGAAGAAGCACTCAAAGAAAGTGAAGAGAAATTTAAAGCCATATTCGAAAGCAATTCCTCAGCTATTGCCATTATAGAACCGGACACCACTATCTCTATGGTAAATGATGCCTATTGTCAATTGGGTGGATACACAAAAGAGGAAGTGTTAGGAATGAGTTGGACATCTCAGATCCCTCCTGATGACCTGGAACGACTGAAAGATTATAACAGCAAGAGACTTAAAAACCCAAAAGATGCACCTGACAAATACGAATTCAAATTTTACAGGAAAAATGGTCAGGTGCGTCATGCCCTGATGTCAGTGAGTATGGTACCGGGCATCAACAAAATCATCACTTCTTTCGTTGATATCACTGAACGCAAACTGGCAGAGGATGCATTAAAAAACAATATTCGTCTTCTGGAAAACGTAATGGATGGAAGCCCGTCACCGATCTTTCTAAAGGATCGTGAAGGGAAATTTATCACGATCAACGCATCCCTCGAAAAGATGCTAGGCGTATCGCGTCAGGATTTGAAAGGCAAGACTGACTATGATATTGCACCAAAAGATGTAGCCGATCACTGGAAGGAGAACGATACAAAAGTTGTAGAAACAGGCAAGTCCATTCAGATAGAAGAATTGGCTGATCTAAATGATGGGCATCATATTTTCCTTGCAAATAAATTTCCACTTAAAGATGCACAGGGTTATGTGTATGGTGTAGGTTCAATCTCACACGACATTACTGAACGTAAAAAAACTGAAGATGCATTAAAAGAAAGCGAAGAAAAATTTTCAAAAGTCTTTAAGACCTCTCCATTTGCCATTGCACTTTCGGAAGAAACAACAGGAGTACTGCATGAAGTAAATCCTGCATGGGAAAAAATTTATGGTTTCAGCAGAGAAGAGGCGATTGGTAAAAGTTCAACTGAACTGCAGATGTTTTTTGACACGAATGAACGTAAACAAATGTTGACTTCGCTGAATCATTCAAATGGACTTTCAAACTATGAAATGATTTTCCGGTTACCAAATAATAAAAATATCGTTACTGAATTAGCAGGAAGTAAAATTGAACTGGAAGGCCGGAAATATATCATTGTAATTTCTCAGGATATTACTCAACGCAAGATGGCCGAAGAGGCATTGAAGGAAGCTCAGTTGAGGACTACGACTGTTATGAATTCCATTGCCGATACATTTTATTCATTGGATGACGAGTGGCGATTCACTGAAATTAATCCGGCAGCCGAACGTGCACCTTTTGGACGACCAGCAAGTGAAATGTTGGGCAAAGTAATATGGGATCTGTTTCCGAACCTTGTAGGGACATTTATTCATCAACATTATCTGAATGCAGCAGAAAAGCACTCGCTTGAACAGTATGTAGGTCTTTCTCCATTAAACGGAAGATGGTATGAAGTATTTATGAAGGGGCGTAAAGGAGGCGTTGATGTTTATATGCGCGACATCACTGAAAGAAAACAAGCTGAGGAGGCATTAAGAGAGAATGAAAATCGTCTGAATGCTGCCCTGGATGCCGGGGAACTTGGTTCATGGGGATTGGATATAAAAACAAAAACAGCGTGGCGCTCACTACGTCATGACCAGATTTTCGGTTACAAAGAGCTTTTGCCGGAGTGGACTTATGATATGTTTTTGGAGCATGTTATTGCTGAAGACAAAGAACAGGTGGACTACAAATTTGGCAAGGCTTTGGAGACATTATCGGATTGGGATTTTGAATGTCGTATAAAAAAAGTTGATGGTGAAATTCGCTGGATTTGGGCACAGGGCAAACCACAGGTAAATGATCAAAATGTTGTTGTGACATTGTCGGGTTTTGTGAAAGACATTACAACCCGCAAAAAAATTGAAGAAGATCTCAAAGAAAGCGAAGAAAAGTTGTGGTCAATTTTAAATGCAACCCAGGAATCAATATACATGTTTGACAAGGATTATAAATTCACAATGTCAAATTCAACGGGTTTAAAAAGGATGAACAACATTTCCGAAGCTGAACTTATAGGGCATCATTTCGCCGAGTTTATGACCATTGATCTGGCTAACCAGAGAAAAGATAAAATGGACGAAGTGTTCAAAACAAAAAATGCTGTTGAATTCGAAGATGACCGGATAGGCAAGACCTTCCATCATCACTTCTTCCCGGTTTTGAAAAATGATGAGGTTTCCAACATTGTTGTTTATAGCACAGATATTACAGAACGTAAACAAATAGAAAACACGCTCCTGTTTTTATTAAAGTCAAGCAACACCCATCACGAAGAAAACTTTTTCAGGTCACTTGCTGTCTTTCTTGCCGAAAGTACTTCAATGGATTTTGTTTGTATTGACACACTGAGTGAGGATAAACATTCAGCCAAGACTCTTGCCATTTACTTCGATGGTAAGTTTGATGATAACATTGAGTACACGCTGAAGGAAACTCCTTGCGGAGAAGTTGTAGGGAAAAATATTTGCAGTTATAATGAAAATGTCCGGGCATTATTCCCGAAGGATGAAGTGTTACAGGAAATGAAAGCCGAAAGCTATCTTGGTGCAACGCTTTGGAGTTCGGGTGGACTACCAATCGGACTGATTGCTTTAATAAGCCGCGAACCCCGTAATAATTTCAGAATTGAAGAAACTGTTTTAAAACTTGTAGCCATCAGGGCTGCCGGAGAGTTGGAAAGAATGCAAACTGAATTATTGGTCTCCAACTCGGAAACCCGTTATCGCCGGTTGTTTGAATCTGCGAAAGACGGCATCCTCATTCTTGATGCTGATACCGGTGTGGTGGTGGAAGTGAATCCATATTTGCTGGAAAAGCTTGGCTATTCTCATGAAATGTTTCTTGGAAAGACATTATGGGACATAGGATTGTTCAAAGATATAATTGCAAACCAGGACAATTTCCGCAAATTGCAGCTAAAAGATTATTTGCGATATGATAACCTGCCACTTGAAACTGCTGACGGGCAATTGATCAATGTGGAATTTGTAAGTAATGTTTATTTGGTAAACGACAAACGAGTTATTCAATGTAATATCCGCGATATCACCGAGCGTAAAAAAGCAGAGAATGAATTGTACGATACCAAGAATTATCTTGAAAACCTTATAAATTATGCCAATGCCCCAATAATAGTATGGAACAGCGCATATGAAATTCAATTGTTCAACAGGGCATTTGAAAACCTGACAGGATATTTTTCTGATGAAGTCATCGGTAAAAAACTTGACTTCCTTTTCCCTGACGAATCACTCGATGCTTCGAAGGAAAAGATCAAAAGAGCATTGTCAGAGCATTTGGAATCAATTGAAATACCTATACTCTGCAAGGACAAAGATGTCAAAACTTTCTTATGGAATTCAGCCAATATTTATAATGCTGAAGACAATGCCCTGATCTCAACAATTGCACAGGGAAATGACATTACCGAAAGGTTGAAATTTGAAAAAGCCCTGAAAGAAAGTGAAGCGAATTATCATCGTTTGTTTGAGTATTCCGCTATCCCTATCTGGAAAGAAGATTATTCCGAAATCAAAAAATTCATTGACAATCTGATCTCCTCAGGTGTTGATGATTTCAGAAGTTATTTTAATACTCATAAAGACGAAGTGAACCATCTTGCTTCTCTCATCAGGGTTATCGAGATCAATCAAAAAAGTGTAGAGTTTTTTGGCGCTGACAACAAAGACGACGTGATCAGAAACATGCTTTTTTACTACAATGAAGAAGCGCTTGATATTTTCAGAGAACAACTTATTGTTCTTGCTGAGGGTGGAAAAATGTTTGAATTCGAAATGCCGATAAGAATTTTATCAGGCGATATCAAGATTCTAAACATGCATCTCTCCATAGTGAAAGGTTACGAAGACACGCTGTCAAATGTTTTGGTTTCATTTATTGACCTCACAGAACGCAAAGCTTACGAAGAGGAACTTATCCGCTCAAAGGAAGATTGGGTAGAAACCTTTGACCTGATACCGGATATGATCACCATTCTTGATACCAAACACAGAATAGTCCGCGCAAATAAAGCAGCCACTGAAAAACTTGGCACACCGATTACAGAGTTACTGGGGACGCATTGTTACCAATGTGTTCATGGAATGAAAGACTCACCTGCATTTTGTCCGCATTCAATGATGCTCATGGATGGCAAGGAGCATGTTGTGGAAGTTCATGAAGACAAACTCAACGCTGAACTGCTTGTGAGTGTGACGCCAATTTTTGATAAAAACAGCAACATTACAGGCTCAGTTCATATTGCCCGTGATATTACCGAACAAAAGAAAAAAGAAAAATATCTGTACAAACTTAACCGTACCCTTAGCGCTCTTGGAAAGAGCAGCCAGGAAATGACGCGTGCAAAGGACGAAGCTGATTATTTAAGCGAAGTTTGTAAGATTATCATTAACCATTGCGGATACAAAATGGTGTGGGTTGGATATGCTGAAAACGATGAAGAAAAATCTGTAAGACCTGTGGCTTTTCATGGCTTTGATGAAGGATATCTGGAAACATTAAATGTTACCTGGGATGATTCCGAAAGAGGGAGAGGTCCAACCGGCATCGCTATCCGCACAGGACAACCTGCCCTGAGCAGGGACATTCAAACCGACTCTGCTTTGCAACCCTGGAGAAATGATGCGATCAAACGCGGTTACCAATCCTCTATTGTTTTTCCGCTCAAGAGCGACAGAAGAGTGTTTGGTGCCATCACCATTTATTCAAACAGGCAGGATGCTTTTTCTGAAGATGAAATTGCTTTGTTATCCGAAATTGCCAACGACCTTGCTTATGGCATCATCTCAATCAGAAGCCGCATAGCACAAAGAGAAGCTGAAGATGCGCTGAGAAAAAGCGAAGCACAAGTCAGGGTGAAACTGCAAAGCATTCTTTCGCCGGAAGGAAATATCAAACAACTGGAACTTCCCGACATTATTGATATCCCCGCCATTCAAACGCTGATGGACAATCTTTATTCTCTTGTTCAAATTCCAATGGCTATTGTTGACATGAAGGGAAGAGTGATCGTTCAGGTAGGATGGCAGGATATATGCACAAAATTCCACAGAATACATCCTGAAACAGCTATGAATTGTGTCGAAAGCGATGTTATTCTTTCGGGTGAAATTCCGGAGGGTGAATACAAATTGTACAAGTGCAAAAACAATCTCTGGGATATGGCAACCCCGGTGGTTATTGGTGGCGAACAAAAAGGCAACCTGTTTTTAGGTCAATTCTTTTTTGAAGATGAAAAAGTGGATTATGACTACTTCCGTCAGCAGGCAATCAAGTTTGGCTTTAATGAAAAAGAATATGTTGATGCATTGAAAAGAGTTCCCCGCCTGAGCAGGGAAAAACTTGATTATGCAAAATCGTTTTTCCTCGGTCTTGCTCAATCATTGTCACAGTTAAGTTACAGCAATATCAGGCTTGCACGCTCCATCAGTGAGCAAGAAAGAATAGGAAGCGTACTCAAAGAAAAGAATGCAGAACTTGAAGAGTCAAATGCTTCCAAAGACAAATTTTTCAGGATCATTGCCCACGATATGAAAAACCCTTATATCAGTCTTATTGGAGCTTCTGAACTGCTGTATGAAAATGCACACAAATACACCGCTGAAAAGGTTGCAACTTTAACCAAAGTGCTCCATGAATCTGCTAAAAGCGGTTACGATATGCTTCTGAATATGCTCGATTGGTCAAGATCACAAGCAGGTAGTATGATGTTCCAGCCTGAAAAAATTAACCTGATTGAACTCATCAATAAGGAACATGTCAGTTTAACTGAATTCGCTTTCGGGAAAAAGATAAAACTCGACTTCGAAATTCCAAAAGACCTGCACGTTCTTGCTGACAAAAATATGCTGAATACCATTCTCCGTAACCTGATAAATAATGCTTTGAAATTTACTGCAAAAGGAGGAAAAGTAACAGTCAGCACAAAGCAGGAAAATGGTTCCGTGATTATTTATGTGAAGGACACAGGAATGGGCATCAATAAAAACGATTTCGACAAACTCTTCCGCTACGATATAAAATTCAGTAATCCTGGTACTGAACATGAACATGGCACCGGTCTTGGCTTGTTATTGTGCAAGGAATTTGTTGAAAAACATGGTGGAAAAATATGGATCGAAAGCGAAATTGACAAGGGAAGTACTTTCTATTTCAGCCTTGGAAAGTACGAGAATTGATCCCATTTTATAGCAGATTTACGATTTGAGATTTCTGATTTTTGATCAAAAAAATAAAAAGAGTACGGGTGGTCAGGTTAAAAAGGAAATTATATTTAGTATTTGTTTTATTATATAAATATTTTGATAAAAAAGGCATGTTTTAAAACACTGTTTTTCGACTTAAATAATTGCATTATAATGCAATAAAAGGGGTTTGAGGGGGTGTTTTTTAGGCGTTTTGCTCATTGGTCGCCAAATAATGTTTGTAAGTACCATTTTCACTTGATTCGCGTCGAACAGATGATGCTGAGTAACGAGTTAACGATGCTGAGTAACGAGTTAACGATACTGAGTAACGAGTTAACGATAGTGAGTAACAGGTTAACGATAGCGAGTAACGAGTTAACGATACTGAGTAACGAGTTAACGATAGTGAATATCGGGTTAATGATAGTGAGTATCGGGTTAACGATAGTGAGTAACGGTTTGGTGATAGTGAGTAAGGGTTTGAAAATTGTGAATAACGGCTTGATGAAAGTGATCTTGGGTTTGAAAATCCTGAGTAACTGTTTGAAGTTTTCAACAATAATTGAAAATAAGGAAAAAGTCACGGAGTGACGGCATATTGGTAGTAATAATAAACTGAAGCAGACTAAAGTCACGGAGTGACGATCCCGAAAATTCGGGAGTAGTATGCACAAAATGAAGTAAACAAAAGTCACGGAGTGACGACATATTGGTAGAAATAATAAGTTTCACTAAACGTAAAAAAGAAAATAATGAATAAAAAAATAAGATCACATTTAAGCAACCTGTCCCCCGAAAGAGTTTTCGTTTGGATATGCTTACTAACGGTTCTTTGCATAAGCATGCTTGACCTGGCGGGTTGGGCTTTTAATATTACCTTCTTCAAAAGTATTTCAACTCATTGGGTACCCATGAAGGTTATTACAGCAATTTGCTTAATACTTTCAGTAACTAGTCTTTTATTTATACTGAGAAATCCCACAAACGGAAAAAAGAATATTATTCCCAAGTCAGCGGGATTATTGATCATGCTGACAGGAATGATATCATGTTACATTCATTTTAACCTGATTTTAAGTGGAAATGAAATTTCAATAACCGAAGCCCCATTTTTTCAAACATTTCTTGCACCCGATAACAGGATGGCTTTGCTTACTGCAATAAATTTTACTTTCATTGGAACCATAATAGTATTGCTGTCAGCAAATAAAGCAACTCTGACAAACATCGCTCATTCTTTGATTTTACCTGTATTGATCATTAGCTATCTGATTCCGGTCAGTTATATTTTGGGCGTTCACTCTTTACATGCAATTAACAATATATCTGTTGCTTTAAACACAGGTATAGCATTTTGTGCTTTAAGTCTGGCCATCGTATTTATTAAAACCGGATCATGGCTAATGAGTGTATTTGTAAGCAAAAATGCAGGAGGAAGAATGGCACGAAGACTATTGCCTGCTTTATTATTTCTGCCCGTAATTATTGGATGGTTCAGGCTTTACGGCGAAAGAACCAATATTTTTCAATCAGAAGTGGGAGTAGTTCTTGTTGCTCTTACTTATTCCGTTTGTTTTGTTTTTCTGACATGGGTAACTGCAAGATCAGTAAACAAATCTGATGAGAAAAAAAGAAGATCGGAAGAGCAACTTCATGAAAGTGAAATAAAATTTCGAAGCATTTTTGAAAACAGCAACGATGCAATTATTCTACTTGATGCCGCCACCGGAAAATACATTGATTGCAATGATATTACCTGCAAAATGTCGGGATACTCCAAAAAAGAAATTTGCGAATTTAAATCCGGAGAATTCCTCTCGCCACCGCATAAAAATGAAGTAAGATCTAACATGGATATCCTCAACAAGACCGGAAAATTGCGGGGCGAAACAGAGTTGATCACTAAAGAAGGAACTTTATTGCCAATAGAATTCAATGCATCTTTATTGAAAATTGAAGATGCTCAATACATGGTCAGTTTCATCAGGGATATTAGTGAACGCAAACAGGCCGAGGAATCTCTGCGTGCTTCCGAAGCTAAGCTTCGCGGCATAATGGAAGCCACGCAGGAATCAATCTGGATGTTCAGCATAACGGGAGAATATCTTCTCGGTAATCCCACTGCCCTTTGGCGTATTGGCAAAAGCGAAAAAGAAATAATTGGTAAGAATTTCACAGAAATATTACCATACAGCCTGGCACAAAAGCGTATGGGATATTTGCGTAAAGTAGTCGAAACTGCAACTCCAATTGAGTTTGAAGATGAAAGGGACGGCATTAATTTCCTGCATAACTTTTACCCTCTGTTCGATAATGGCACCAATGTAATTGCAGTAGTTTCGTTTAGCCGCGACATTACTGAACGCAAAAAAGTTGAACTGGAACTTGAGAATAAAAACGCGAAACTTCTTGAGATCAATGATACCAAAGATAAATTCTTCAAAATAATAGCCCACGATATGCGAAATCCGTTCATCAGCCTTATCGGAGCTTCCGAATTGTTGTATGAAAATGCGCATAAATATGATCTTGAAAAAATATCAACGCTTTCAAAGGTGCTTAACGACTCTGCAAAAAGCGGATTCGATATGCTTCTGAACCTTCTTGAATGGGCTAAATCACAGGCAGGAAGCATGGTGTTCGTTCCTGAAGAAATTGATCTGAAATCATTAATTTACAAGAATCTTTCAAGTGTCGTAGAAATCGCAGCAAGCAAAAAGATTGATCTGAATGTCGAAGATGGTAATGGTGTAAATATTAGGGCTGACAAAAATATGCTCGAAACCATATTGCGCAATCTGATAAGCAATGCTTTAAAGTTTACCTCAAAAGGCGGTGTCGTTACTGTCAGTTCGAAAAACGAGAATGGTTCAGTAGTTATTTCTGTGAAAGATACAGGGATGGGAATAGATAATAAGAATTTCGACAAGCTTTTCAGAAATGATATTAAGTTCAGCAACCCCGGAACGGAACGCGAATGTGGTTCTGGATTGGGTTTGCTTTTATGTAAAGAATTTGTTGAAAAACATAATGGAAAGATCTGGGTTGAAAGTGAAGTTGAAAAAGGCAGCACTTTTCATTTTAGCTTAGGGAAGTGTGAGAATTAGACCTCATGCATTTCAAAATTTTCATTTCACATAGTACATTTAAAATTGAAATCCGACAGATCAAATAGCAACCATTACAAGGAATAGAGTAATTTTGGAAAATTTTATTTAGAATATAGTTTAAAAAATGATTAGTAAAAAGGAAACCACTGACCAGTTTATAAAGCTGATAATTTTGACCATTGCCATATTGGGCATTCTGCACGTTGGCTTGGCATTTTTCAATGGGTCAAAACTTGTTCTTGCAGAAATTCCGATGTTTGTTCCAATGCTTTTTGGATTTGAAGTGGTTGCGGCATTTTGTATAATCGTCATGGCATTGGGGCGAAACAGGGTTCTGCATGATCCGCTTTCATACTGGATAGCAATAGCGTTTATCAATTTGCTGATCGGCAATATTTTCGTGATCCTCACATGGCCGGGTCTATTAGCAAATGGCCTTGCAATTATCGAGTCTATTCTTCCCGGAACAAGTCCCTGGTTAGTATCAAATGAATATTTTTTAATGGGTTGCTTTCTTCTTGTTGCTGCTGTATCACCCTGGCCCGGAATAAAATTTGGACAAAACAAAAGACATTGGATCATATCATTGGTCGGTTGGATAGTTTTGCTTACAATACCCAACATTTTGATAATGGTTCTCCAGGATCATTTGCCTGTAATGCTCTCAGGTGAAACATTTGTTTTTTCAGTAAGAACAATCACCACATGTGGTGTCTTGTTTCTTTTTGCAACCGCCGTTTTTTTGTTGTTACGCTATTACGCCCGCACACGCGACAACCTTGCAGGATTTATTGCCATGGGAGGGTCATTAATGATCTTTGTCATTATCGAACAATTAATGTTTAATCAGCGCTATGCTGTTATGTGGTATGCAAGCCGATTGATTGGAATGGCTACTTTCCTGATCATAATGTTCGGGTTACTTCGCGAATACATATTGATGTATAAAAAGGAAAGAGAAAAAAGGCAGCAATTATTAGAATCCGAAAGAAAAATTAATGAACTGCTTACAAGTATTACCGACAGCTTTTATATCCTCGACAACAACTGGATTGTTACACAGGCCAACGACAATGCTCTGGCATATTTTGAGATAAAGCGTGAAAATTTCATTGGAAAAAACTATTGGGACGTTCTTCCAATAACCAAAGGAACTTTCATTGAGGAAAATTTTCGTAAAGCTGTAAACGAAAACATCACTATTAGTTTCGAGTTCCATTCAATGCTCAAAGATGCATGGGCGGAGATGCATCTGTATCCATCGAATGATGGGTTGTCGGTGAATTTTCGCGACATTACGATCAGAAAACAAGCTGAGGAAAGACTGAAAGAAAGTGAACAGTTGAAATCGGAATTGCTCGAAAAGATGAACCAGACACAGCAAATTGCCAAGATCGGAAGCTGGGATTGGAATTCGCAAACCCAAAAAGTCTGGTGGTCCTTTGAAACACCGTATCTTTGAAAAAACACCTGAAAATTACATTCCCGGAATTGAAGAAAATGCCGGTTTTATCCACCCTGATGATAAAGAACTTTACATCAAAGAATTTGAAAATAGTATTCAAACTGGTAAGCCTTTGGATTTCGATCTCAGGTTGGTTCTTGACAATGGAAAACTTAAGCATTGTAATGCCAAAGGGAATATTGTGTATTCGGATGATGGCAAGCCCCTGCGTTTTATTGGAACATTTATGGACATTACGGAACGCAAAAGGATTGAGAAAGATCTGGAGGAATCGGAAAAAAAATACAGGGAACTGGTTAAATACGCACCATCGGGAATTTATGAGATTGATTTCAGAACTCAGAAAATGACTACAATTAATGATGCAATGACCATATTAACGGGCTACTCAAAAGAAGAATTACTTTCAATGAATGTTTTTGATCTGCTGGACGACGAAAGCAAACTTGCTTTTCAGCAAAGGGTAATCAAAACCAACAGAGGAGATAAATTGAGTGAGAATATGGAATATAAAGCCATTACAAAGGACGGGCATGTTATTGATATTCTTCTTACCATGAAATTCAAAATGGATGAAAATGGCAAAGCAATTGGTGCAATGGTTGTGGGACACGATATAACCGAAAGAAAACAATCAGAAGAAAAACTCCGTCAAAACGAAGAGCGTTTCCGCACTTCGGTTGAGTCTTTTTCCGATGGCTTTGTAATTTGTTCGGCAATCAGAAATGAAAAATGTGAGATTGTTGATTTCCGTTATGAATATATTAATGAAGCAGCTGTGAGAATAAAGTTAAATAATTTTTCCAGGGCAGATCATTTTGGAAAAACATTACTTGAAATAACTCCTTCTTTTCAGAACTCCCGACTGTTTGCAGATTATACCCGAATTACAATTGAAGGTGGTTCGGTGGAGCGTGATTCAGTAACCTTTAAAGAAATTTATGGCAGAGACGATGTGGATGATCGTAGTTTCTATTTTCGTATAACCAGGCTTGGCGACGGTGTTGTGGTTGTATGGCGCGAAATTACTGAAAGGAAAAAATTTGAACTTGAATTGGAAAATAAAAATGCTGAACTTATTGAGATCAACGCAACCAAGGATAAATTTTTCAAGATCATTGCTCACGATATGAAAAACCCATTTATCAGTCTCATCGGAGCATCAGAACTGCTTTATGAAAATGCAGCAAAATATAATCCTTCGAAAATTTCAACATTAACCAGGGTGATCAATGAGTCGGCAAAGAGTGGTTTTGATATGCTTCTGAATATGCTCGAATGGTCGCAATCACAAGCAGGAAGCATAAAGTTCCAGCCCGAAAAAATAAATTTACTCGACCTCATCAACAGGGAGCATCAAAGTCTTTACGAATTTGCATTCAACAAGGATATCATACTCAACTATGATATCCCTGCCGGTCTGATGGTCTATGCCGACAAGAATATGCTCAATAGCATCCTGCGCAACCTGATCAACAATGCATTGAAATTTACACCAAAGGGAGGAAAAGTTATCGTTAGTTCTAAACAGGAAAACGGCTCAGTGGTTATCCTTGTGAATGACAACGGGACTGGTATAAATCAATGCGATTTCGATAAACTTTTCAGGCATGATATGAAATTCAGTAACCCCGGAACTGAACACGAAAACGGTACAGGATTGGGACTTCTGATATGCAAAGAATTTGTTGAAAAACATGGCGGGAAAATTTGGGTCGAAAGCGAAGTGGAAAAAGGAAGCAAGTTCTATTTCAGTCTGAAGAATCTTGAAAGTTGAAAAGTTTGAGGTTTGTCATTTGTGTTTATTCAAGGCTGTACAAATTCCTTTTATCAATTTCCGACCCAATTTTCTATTTCAAATTATTTAGCCGTCTTTTCATTGATTATCAGCAATGATACCAGAACCTTTACAGCTTAGAATAGCGGAAAATAAATTAAAATGGGGGAATCTAAATTAGAATAGCGGAAAATTAATAAGATTGACGGAAAGATAATAAGAAAGGTGGAAAACCGCCACAAACGTCAGTATCTAAATAAAATTGGCGGAAAATTAAAAATAAAGAAAAAGAATTAGAAACCTGATCGAAATCAACACCTAATTTCTTTTTTTACTGCAGGCCTTTCACTTTTTTGAAGCTCCATTGGTCTTATCTTATGTTGCTTTTTTAGCTTGTTCAAATAGTCATCAGCCAATTCCTTTTCCAGCATTTGCCAGATTTTAGCAGGAGTAACACTTGTATTGTTTTTTTTCATTTCCGCAACAATTCGTTTTAATAAATTTGATGAATAATTTAATTGAATAAATTTCTGTTCTTAGACCTACCTTTAAGTGTAGTGTGAACGTAGTCAACGAGAACACCCACAGTCGGGAACATTGTTAGTCTGTTGTCGGGTATCCTGATATTAAATTCGTCTTCTGCATCAACTATTATTTCAATGCTGTCCAGTGAATCGAAACCTACACTTTCGAAAGTTGAATCGAGTGATATTTGCCCAGTGGGATCACCAATTTTGTTATTTATTTTCGAGATTATTTTTTTAGTAATTTCTTCTTTTGTCATATACCATGATAATTTAATGGCTTGTTATTCGACATTACAAATTGTTCAGAGCCATGCTGCATTCAGCATGAGATAAAAGGTTATTGGTTTAGAATGCAGTTTATTATTTTGTTGGATTTAGCTTTTTCGTTCACACCTTCACCAAATATAATATTCAGGTTGATTAACAACAATTAACCACAAGCAATCAACCT
>Ga0118677_10006659_pt1 | contig 19443 bp, 18 predicted proteins | sample AliMusrvi5mmetaG_FD_86154 | JGI IMG/M metagenome (GOLD analysis project Ga0118677, IMG submission 86154)
AGCCTGACAAAATGAGAATTGCCCGCTCCAACCGGTCCGCTGAGCCGGGCAATTCTCATTTTGTCAGGCTGGTGGGGCGCGCACGGAGTGACGCGCCCTACCCCACTGCATCAAAATCCCAAATCCTCGCCGAGGTGGAAGACGACGCCGATTTGCTCCAGGGCGTCGTGGCGACCGTTGTACCACAGCAGCCATTTCTGCCCGTCGAAAATGGCGTAGGGCTTGTAACAAGCGTCATGGTCCCACTGGTTCTCGCCGGGGCGAATGATCGGATTGGCCGGATGGCGCTGCCAGTTCGTAACGCCGTCACGCGAGCGGGCCAGGCCGATTTGGGCATGAGGTTCGTCGCGGAAGCCAATGTAGAACATCACATACCAATCTCCCTGCCGTTCGACCTGGCAGGCAGTGACTTTATGTTTCTCCCAGGCCAAGCCAGGGTCTGGGGCAAAGACCGGATTAGCCTGGTGCTTGGTCCAGTGGAGGCCATCGGGGCTGGAAGCGTAGCCGATGGCGTTCGGCTCATTTTGTTCACCGCCGGAATACCACAGCCGGAAGAGCCTGGCCTCGGCGTCCCACAGTACGTGGGGGCACATCACGGCAACCTTCTCCCACGAAACCTCCGGTGACAGCACTGGCCGCTCGTTCATGCGCTTCCAAGTAACGCCGTCGGCGCTGGTCGCGTACCCGATGGACGAATGGTCTTTGGCCTGGCCGGTGTACCAAAGGAGGTAGCCATCCTCACGCTTCAAGACCACAGGGCGGTTAATGTCATCCTCCCAGCCGGTTTCCTTTCGTGGGCCAAGGACAATTTGAGGCGGCTCGCTCCAGTGAATTCCGTCTTTGCTTTCGACCACTGCCAGACTCTGCTTGGGCCGCCACGACAGCCACATCCGGTAGGTGCCGCCCTCCTTCAGCACCGAGACGTCAAAGCACGTCCCGTACTTGCCACCCATAACGGGATTCCCTTCATACTTCACCCACCCACCAGTAGCCTGAACACTTCGGACTTCGGCCTTCGCACTTCGGACTTCTACCTCCAACTGTCCTTTTACCCGCCCCAACGTCCCCGAACTCGCGATCTCTTTCCCATCCGCCAGCACCCGCAGCCCCTTCCCCCGATGATAACGCTCGCCGGTCTTGTCCCAGAGAATCGTCAGCCAGCGGCCGTGGTAACGGACCTGGTCCAGGCAGAAGTAGCTCCAGGAATCTGGCACCAGCGGGTTGACCTCGACTGTGTCGTCAACGCGCGGGCGCAAACCAATGAGCCCGCTGATGACGAGGTCGCAATAGGTCGAGTGGTTGTAGTCCTTGCCGCGCTCGGGGATCTGCGACCCGCGTTGCCGGAGGAGGGTCCGGGCGATCCAGTCGCCGTTGGTCGGGTTGAGGTTCTCATCAATCCAAGGCACGATCCGCCCGTCGTCGAGCTTGAGGCGGTGCGAGCGAGTGTAAGCCTTGAGAACGTCAAAATAGTCCCGCGGGCTAACGCTGGTCTGCTCATAAACATTCAAGAGGTTGGCGAAGGCGGTGAGCGTGACCGCCGTCGCATAAGGCCAACTCGGACCATTCCACTGGCACTCGTGCCCGTTGTAGGCCACGGCGAATTTCGGATGCCGCCGCTCGGCGCTGGTCGGACCAAAGGGCGCGTAGAACCCGAGCGGGTCCATGATCTGCTTCCAGGCAACGGATTTGTCCGGATCAGGCAAGTCGAAGTACCACGGAGTGTAGCCGTGCTCCTCCCGGGCATCGGACCACTGCGTGTTCTCGCCGCGCGGCAGCACCTTGAAGAACTGCGCCTGGGGGTCCCAGAGCCTGTCATGCACAAGCCGCTTCAGCTCGGCCGCCTTCGCCCGAAATCGGTCAGCAACCTGTTTCTGGCCAGCCCGCTCGGCGATGCTGGCAATGGCGCAGGCGTCCCCATACATATAGCTATTGATTGTAGCCCGGTAGCCCTCGGCCTGTGGCTGCAACGCTCCGCTGATGGACACTTCCATGCCGTCCTGACCATCCACCTGCCAGAACAGGCCGTTGGTGTCGCGCCGAGTCTTCTCCCATGCCTCGTAATTCGCGACCAGGTCAGGCAGCAGCTCCTTCGCCAGCCCGTCGTCGCCGGTAACCAGGCAACGTGACCAGATCGCATCGGCCGCCCAAAAGCTGTAGCGGCGCGGATCGCCGCCTTTCCGAAACCAGAAGCGCGAGTAATCGTCCAGATACCTGGGGTCGTTGAGCCATCGGCCTTCGCGCAGGTGATGACTGGCCGCGCAACTGATCGTGTTGTGCTTGCCGGCCCAAGGGACGGGTGGAAGGAATTCGGTGATGACGAAGCCGTCCGGGGTCTGCTTGATGTGTTTGCGAAAGGTCCACCAGCGGAAGTAGTAGATCTCTTCGATGTCCGCATCCGGGCAGTCGAGAAGGGGGACATTATCCTTCAGGAAATCCCACGCCGCCGCATTGGCGATATGCTGCGTGTAGAGTTGGTTGTCGTTCTGGTTAAAGGCGTCAATGTAATGCCGAAAGGTCTCGGCTTTAAGCGCGGCCGGCTTCCCCATCAGCCGTGCGAGCACCAGAGCATCCGGCGAACTCGCTTGGGCATCTCCAGCTCCCGCAGAAGTGACCCAGAAAATCGCAGCCACGGCGACTATTTGAACGAGAGAATGAACTCGCTGGGCAAGCCAAGGTCGTAGCGGGCGGATCGCCCAACCGGCTTCGTTGGTGGGGCGTGCACTCCGTGTGCGCCGCGAGCATCCAAAGGTAATCGAAATGCGCGGGGAAGGGCAACCTCCAGCGGCGCGCAGCCGAGTGCGCGTCCTACGGTTGAGCGCACACGTGAGTTGGGCAACGCGCCCTGGCGGCAAGCGGTTTTTTCTGCGAGAACTGATCCGGCTCATAGGCTAAGTGCTGTTCTGCGGTGGTTGTATGTCATTATGACATCGACCGCATTTCACCACCACTGGTTGCGTGGCGCAGCAAAAATCAGCACATCCCCTGCCGGGGCCAAGGCGAATTTAGAACGGCGCAAACCAGGGGCGGGGACGGCCTCGTCCCCGGCTCCTAGCGAGAGAACGGCAAAACACGGGGACGAGGCCGTCTCCGCCCCTTGCTTGAATCGGCCCTGCACTGGGGTGTTCCGCCGCACCGCTAAAACAGCCTCGTGAATGTCAACTAGGCAGTAAGCTCGGGAACAGATAAACCGCTAAACCCGGAATTTCACGCCCTGGCGGCCCTGGACCGAGCGCGGTGCCAGCGTGGCTGGCCACGGGGTAGCCTGAGTGTGGCTTGGGGGTAGCCTCAGAGTAGCCTCGGGGTAGCCTCTGGTTGGCTTCAGGGTGCCTACCGGTTGGCTACCATATGGCCTCCGGGTGGCCTCAGATCAGTGGAGGACTAGGTTGCCGATGGTATTTCCAAGGCCTCAAAACGCGTCGGACTCGCTCTCCCGGAATAAGCAGTTCCGGGCACGAGAGCGGAAGAATGGTTGGTAAGCACGCGTCGCTGAAGGCGTCCGCGGCGGCACCTTTCTTCCCCGGCGCCATTCGCATCCTTGGGCGGAAACCCATCGGCGAGCACAACCGTTGCGAACTGAGCCCAGGAACGCCAAAAACGCCCGCAAGAGCACTACCCCTGGTGGCTCTCATGATGGCGTTGCCCCTATATGTGGTATGTTTTGGCTAGCCCTGTTTCCAGTGCGAGATCCGGATTTCGTTCATGATTGCGGAACATAATTACGGCGCACAGTCCGCGCAGATCAAGATGCGGTTGGTCCTTCCCGCAGCCCCGATCCGCATCACTCACCTGGGCCCGGGTTTTGTGCTCGTGGAATCTCCGCCCGACCATCCGCCCCGCGAAGCCTCCGTTTTGCTTCGGGTCGATGACGGCGAGACCCAATGGAGCGTCAGGCTGCCAAACGGCATTTCCAAGGGCTCAAAACGCGTCGCCCTTGCGGCCTGCGGATCTGCGGCACCGAGCGCGAGAGCGTGATCGAACCGTGTGAGCCGGCAACATGCCGGCGCTCCGGTCCCCTCTCCGTGCTTCAAGCCTGCCTTGTCAATTCCTCAGCCCTACTCGCCCCAGGCTGGCGTCAATACCCACGTAGCCTCCGCGCCTGAGTTATTTTGTCACAGGACCCTCACGACAGCTCACCCCATCGGCGGCAAGGCCTGGGTTGACTGCCCAACGGACTGGCGCGCTCCATTCCTGCTCGCTTCGACGGGTGCGTGGGCGACGTTTCCCGAGCTGGAAGATTCCTTCATCTACAATGGCTCGGGCGTGGTGCCAGGCCGCACCTGGATCATCGCGCCGGACGCGGACTCTTTGCAGCGAAGATGGCAGACACTCACCGGTGCACCGGCGGCGGAAAAGGAAACGCTCTTCCATCCGCACCTGCTCAAAGAGGGTCTTGGCGACCGACACACAAAGCGCGTCGTTTCGCTCGCGCTCGCGGGTTTCGAGCCGCGTCCGCTGCCAATCGCTGATGAACACGGCGCGTGCTCGCCGCCGGTGCGCTACGGATTCCGCTCGTTCGACCGGCAATGGATCATCCCGGACAATCGCGTGATCAATCGTCCGAACCCCGAGTTGTGGGCGATGCGCTCGGAGCAAAAGGTTTTTCTTGCGGCGCTCTCGCGAACATCGCCTTCGACCGGTCCCGCGCTGACTATCACTGGATTCGTTCCGGACCTTGACCACTAAAACGGCCGAGGTGGCCGTGTCTTCCCGCTCTGGCGCGACTCGAATGCCAGCGTTTCCTACGTGCGGCCCAAGTTGCTCACCTTCCTGACGCAGAAATATGGAGTTGAGGTCAGCGCCGAAGGCGTGGTCGCCTACATCGCCGTGACTGCCGCACATCCCGCCTTTACCGCGCGTTTCCAGGACGACCTCTCCACGCCTGGTCTCCGCATCCCGCTCGCCGCCGACCGAAAGACTTTCGCCGAGGCGGTCGAGCTTGGGCGCACCATCATCTGGCTCCACACCTACGGGGAGCGCAAGACCGATGCGGCGCGCGGCCGCCCCGCTCGACCGTCGCGACTCCCCGCGTCCCGACACCCGAACATTCCGAAGGCCGGCGCGATTCCCCAGGAACCCGCCGCCATGCCGGACACGATCAACTACGACGTGAACAAAAAGCGGCTGCTGATCGGAACCGGCTACGTGGAGAACGTCGAACCCGGCGTGTGGAGTTACGAAGTGTCGGGCAAGCAAGTGTTGCTGCAATGGTTCAGCTATCGTAAGGCGAACCGTGAGCGCCCCATCATCGGCGACCGCCGCCCACCCTCGCCCTTGGGCAACATCCAGCCCGATCACTGGCTCACCGAATACACCACCGAACTGATCAACGTCCTCAACGTGCTGGGCTGCCTCGTGGACCTCGAACCCGCGCAAGCCAGCTTGCTGGAGAAAATATGTTCCGGACCGACGATACCGGTGGACGAGTTGCGTGCGGCGGGTGCGTTCGAATTACCGACCGAACCAAAGCGCAGGGACAAGAAAACGGAAGGGCCAGACCTGTTCACTGGGGGCAGCTAAGCCGCGTGTGGGGCTGCGAGTTCGGCGGACAGAAGACAGAGCGGTTGAGCGTGATTGATTGCGAGCAGCCGGCGAACATTGATTTCCTGCTGGTCAGCCAGTTCGGCGTCACCGGCGCGCTCCACACCTGCCCTCCGGATTTGGTCGGCTATGAACTAAAGGCACGCATCTGACTGCTGCCGCGCTCACCTCGGCCTGTTTGTGCCGGCTTAGTCCTGGAAAATCTCGACCGCTGCGGTTAATTTTCCTTTATGAAACCAAACACCGAGAAGATAGGCGATGCCGTGATGGCTTTGCTGCACCTGACCCGCTTCAGCGAAGGGCAGGGTCGCCACTAATTAGTATGCCACTTGAGCCTTTTGATCGGATTTTCCACGACATTGCGATGGCGGAGGCACGCTTGTGTGGCGTGCCGGGACTCGCATCGTTCGGGCTGCCAGTCGAGTATTTCCTGCGGGAGTTTTACTGCACGGAATCCGGCTGTGACTGCCGACGAGTGCTGGTCCAGTTCATACCGAACGCCCAATCGTCTCAGGTTACGGCCATCATCAACTACGGCAGGGAAAAGCCCAAGTTTTACAGGAAGTGGAGCCTCGACCCCGAGATGTGGCGTGTGATGGCCGGCGCGACCCTGGAATCCTTTGCCAAACAAGGGCCCCACGCCGACAAGTTCCTGTTGATCTTCAAGAAGCTGGTTGAAGACCCTGCTCTCGTGGCGGTCTTCCGCAGGCATTACCGACTAGTCAAGGAAATCACGGATGTCCCGCACGCACCGCGCGGCAAAACGGAAGCGCTGCCATGATAATCTGCACTTAACCTCGCAACGCTTGTCGCCCCAATATGAATAAATCCAAAGAAAAGGACACCACCCCCCCCGCACGGCGGAGCAGCAACTCCAGGCCTATCTTGAAGAGGCCGTCGAGGCCGGCGCGAATGCCATTGACCTCGAATACGTTCCCGGAGGGCTCGAAGTCTGCTTCATGCTCGGCGATACCGGCGCGGGCCGGGTATTGAAGGATTCCAAGCTCGCCGGCACCCTGATGCAACTCGTCGGCGACCGGGCCGGTCTCGACACCAAGACAAAAGGCACGATGACCTGGCTGATACATGGCCAGCCGGTGGTAATCACGGTCGAGCAATACGACAACTTCGGGGAGTGCGCATTCCGCTTGAAACTTAAGAAGACGAAGCCGACTCGCGGACGCCAATGAGCCGTATCCAAGCAGCCGAGAACCACAGATGAACACAGATGGACACAGATTCTGAGGAGATTAAAACCAAGTTGACATGATACCCTTTCATTCGGTCTTTCCCGAGTTGGCCCAGCAGGAGGTCCGATGTGTGCATCTGGGCGCCACGGCGGACGACGCGTCGGCGACAGCCTTGCCTGCCGACGAATACGCCTACCTTGAATTCTATTGCGAGGATCTCAATTGCGACTGCCGACGCGTCTTTTTGCAGGTGATCGCCAAGGGCCAGCCGGACAAGGTCTTTGCCAGCATCAGCTACGGGTGGGAAAAGGAGTCCTTTTACCGGAAGCGGATGCCGTGGGCTCCAGATGAGGCCGGAGGAACGGTTCGCGGTGAGATGGACCCGATCAACGAGCAATCCGAGTTTGCGGAGTACTTCCTGGATCTCTTCAGGCGCGTGGTCTTGGATGAGCCGTATCGGCTCCGTCTGCGCCGCCATTACCAACTCTTCCGGGAGGAGCTGGCGCGGCGGCAGGCGGCCAAATGAACGGTGGGCCAACCCCGACGCACGCATTGCGTCCAGGGAGTCCGTGCATTGCCAAGTCTCCGCACCCGGCCGGTTGTTGAGGCCACCCAAAGCCACCTCAAGGCTACCCCTAAGCGTGTTGATAGCCAGGGGATAGGCACTCCAAAGCCACCCTCAAGCCACCCTCAAGCCACCCTCAAGCCACCTCAAAGCCATCTGAGAGCCACGGAACAACGTTGGGCATGTGGATGCACTGTGGGAACTCGCGGGCGTCTCGGGCTGCCTATTGAGCTTGCCCGCCCCGGGGGGTTCGGCTAGTTTGCGCTAGTTATGGAAGAGAATGCAGCTCCGCCGCCTGTCCCGCCGCCGCCGGCTTCGCCGCCGCCTCCGCCCTTAGCACCTCCGCCGGTCATCGTGGCGCCTGCGCCGGCGCCGGCGCGCCGAGGAGGCCGGGGTTGGATGGTTTTTGCGCTGATCGTGCTGGTGTTGCTGGGGATCAGCATGCTCTTCAACATGGGACACTTCATGCGCAGCTTTGTGCCCGTGAGCGTTAGCCGCGTTCATTCCGTCGGCCCGCGTTTGGAGGAGATCACTACCGAGGACAACGACGCCTCCTCGAAGATCGCCGTAGTGGGGGTTGAAGGCATCATCACGGGCCGGATCATTGATCAGGGTGGCTTCAGCCTGGTGGACGTCATCAAGGCCCAGTTAAAGCGCGCGGAGGAGGATGACAAGGTCAAGGCGGTGATCCTGAAGGTGGATTCACCGGGCGGCGAAGTGCTGGCCTCGGATGAGATCAGCCGGGCGATCAGCCAGTTCCAGACGAGCTTGCACGGCAAGCCGGTGGTGTGCTCGATGGGGAGTCTGGCCGCGTCCGGAGGCTATTACGTATCGGCCCCCTGCCGCTGGATTGTGGCGAATGAGCTGACGATCACGGGCAGCATTGGCGTGATCATGAGCGGGTGGAATTACCGCGGGCTGATGGACAAGGTCGGCGTGTTGCCTCAGACCTTCAAGAGCGGCAAATACAAAGACATGTTAAGCGGCTCACGCGAGCCGGATTCGATTACGCAGGAAGAACGCGACATGGTGCAGGCGCTGATAAATGAAACCTACGGGAGATTCACGAACGTCGTGGCGGCCGGCCGGGAGTGGGCGAGAGAGAGGAACAAGAACAAAGGCCGTGCCCTGATCGAAGGCTGGGCGGATTACGCCGACGGCCGTATCCTCTCCGGCAAAGAGGCCTTCGACAGGGGCTTTGTAGATGAACTTGGCACTTTCGACGACTCCGTCAAGCGCGCCAAGAGCATCGCGGGAATTCGTAACGCCAACCTGATCGAATACCAGCAACGTTACGACATCTCCGACCTGTTGCGCCTCTTCGGCAAGACGGAAAGCAAGGCCGTCAAGGTGGATTTGGGCATCGAGGTGCCCAAGCTCCAAGCCGGCCGGCTCTACTTCCTGTCACCGACGTTTCTACATTGAGGGTGAAAGGCGTCACTGTCATTTCGCACCCCCTGGTGCAGCATAATCTGACTCGGCTGCGCGACCGGCAGACCGCCCCGCAGGAGTTCCGCCGGGTTCTGAGCGAAGTCGCGGCCCTGATGCTTTACGAGGCAACGCGCTCGTTCACCGTGGCGCCTGTATCCGTGACCACCCCGCTAGCCAGAACCCGCGGAGTTCGGCTTCGACGCGAGGTGGTGCTCGTGCCCGTCTTGCGTGCGGGGTTGGGCATGCTGGATTCGATCTTGCAGCTCATTCCTCATGCGCGTGTCGGGTTCATCGGGCTGAAAAGAGAGGAGACGACGTTGCGAGCAACGTCTTACCACAAGAGCCTGCCTCCGGATCTGCGCCAGTTCGAGGTCATCCTGATCGATCCGATGCTGGCCACTGGCGGCAGCGCGGTGGCCGCGATGGACTTGCTGGCGGAGCTGGGAGTCAAGCATGTGCGGATGGTAAACCTGGTGGCGGCGCCGGAGGGAATTCGGCGCGTGCGGGCGCATTATCCGGACTTGCCGATCTTCACCGCCGCCGTGGACCGAAGGCTAAACGAAAGGGGCTACATCCTTCCCGGCCTGGGCGATGCCGGCGACCGGCTTTTCGGCGTCTGAGGTGCTCGTGATTTGGAGCGCTCTATTTGCGCTTTATTTGATTGCCAACGCCCGCACGACAAACAAATACTCAGACAGGTTTATGGTTGTTCACATCAAACGTCACCAGGTTAAGCGGGGGAAGCTGCGCCAGCCTTCACGCCCGGCGCTTGCATCCAAGACGCGGAAGCTGTCCAAGCCCCAAGTGGCTGCGGTGGAAGTGACTCCGTCTGTCGACGAGGAAGCGGAGCCGAAGCTGGAAGAACTGGCCAAGGAAGAGGAAACCGTTAAGGCCGAGGAAGTCGAAGAGGCAGTCGCCGTGGCAGAGGTCGAGACCGAAGAACCCCTTGCCCCCCGTGAGCGAGAGCGTTCAAGCTATGACGGAGACACCGCCATCAAGCTGTACCTACGGGAGATCGGCCAAGTCAAACTCCTCACGCTCCAGGAGGAGATCGAGCTGGCGGCTCGCATTAAGAAGGGCGACAAGAAGGCCCGCGAGCAGATGATCAAGGCTAACTTGCGCCTGGTCGTGAAGATCGCCCGCGACTATGAAGGCATCGGCCTGCCTCTGCTCGATCTTATCAGTGAAGGCAACATCGGCTTGATGAAAGCGGTCGAGCGCTTCGACCCGGCCAAAGGCGGCAAGCTCTCGACTTACGGCTCCTGGTGGATCAAGCAATCTATCAAACGCGCCCTCGCCAACCAGTCCAAGACCATCCGCCTGCCCGTGCACCTGGTGGACAAGATCTCGAAGATGCGCCGCACCTCGATGCGCTTGCAGGAGGAGTTGGGCCGCGAACCCACCGACGAAGAGTTGGGCGAGGAGTTGGGTATCAGCGCTTCGCGTGTGGCGCAGATGCGGCTGGCCGCCATCCGGCCGGCTTCGCTCGATGCTCCCATCGGCGATGAGGACTCCAACAACTTCGCCGAAGTTGTCCAGGACGAGAGTGCGGACACCCCGTATCAGCACCTCGAAGACAAGACGGTAACGAAGATGCTGCAGGAAATGGTCAAGACGCTCGACAACCGGGAAGCGACCATCCTGCGCGCGCGGTTCGGACTGGACGGCGGCCCTCAGAAGACCCTGGAGGAGGTGGGCGTTAAATTCGGCGTTACCCGCGAGCGGGTGCGCCAGATTCAAAACATCGCCCTGAAGAAGCTCCGCAAGATGATCGAGAAGATGGAGACGACCAAGAGCTGATGGCTCGTTGAAGGGCTAAAGCCTTTAACAAGCCGATTGGATCAAGGGCAATCTCCTTTGCCGAATCTCACAATCACTATGAGCCAAACAAACCTGACTCCCGCCGACATCGAAAGGGCCATCCGCAATGTTCCTGACTTTCCCAAGCCCGGCATTCAGTTCAAGGACATCACGCCGCTGCTCGCCGACGCGCGCCTCTTCTCCGGCAGTGTTGATTTGCTGACTGACTCATTCAAACCGGGCCAAGTGGATGCCGTCGTCGGAATCGACGCCCGCGGCTTCATTTTCGCTGCCGCCGCCGCAGTGAAGCTCCAGGCCGGATTCGTCCCCATTCGAAAAAAGGGCAAGCTCCCTTACAAGACACACGAGCAGCAGTACGACTTGGAATATGGCACCGCCACCGTGGCCGTCCACGTTGACGCGCTCAAGCCTGGCAGCAGGGTGCTACTGATTGACGACCTGTTGGCTACCGGTGGCACTGCCGCCGCCGCCGCCGCCCTCGTCCAGCGGCTGGGGGCGCAGATCCTGGAAATTTCTTTCCTTGTCGAACTCGGTTTCCTCGGCGGCCGCCAGAAATTGAAGAACCATCCAGTGCGATCGCTGGTGGTCTATTGAGCGAACGACTCGCTAATGGACTGGCTGCAGACCCTGGACGGTGACCTGTTCCGGCTCATCAACCTGAGGTTGATCAATCCCGTTTGCGACGTGGTAATGCCCTTCGCAAGCGGCAATACCCTGTTCCGTCCGCTCGTGCTGCTCGCAGGGCTGCTTCTCATTTGGAAAGGTCGCGCGCGCGGTGTCCTCTGTCTGCTGATGCTCGCCCTAATACTTCCGATGGGCGACGGTTTGATCTGCAACACTATCAAGCATGCCGTGAGGCGGCCGCGACCATTCATGGTGCTCCCCGACGTCCATCGCCCGGGCCGCACCCCTGACTCGGCCAGCACCGCGTCGCCGCCAATGGCATCGCAGCAACAATCTACTTGGTCGTCAAGCGCCAAAGGCGAGTACGCCAGCATGCCCTCTTCGCACGCCGCCAATTGGTTCGCGGCAACGTTGATTCTCTTTATCTATTACCGCCGCAGCTTGTGGTTCATGCTGCCGGGTGCGGTCTTGGTCGGCTTCTCCCGCATCTACAACGGCGTCCATTACCCAAGTGACGTGCTGGCGGGAGCCATCCTGGGAGCAGGTTATGCCGCGGCCTCGGTCTGGTCCCTGAACGCGCTCTGGCAGTGGGCCGGGCAGCGCTGGTTTCCGCTCTGGTGGCGGAGCTTCCCGTCGCTGCTGGCCCCGCCCAGGAAAGCTGAGCCGGATGAAGTTGAAGAACCGAGTTTTGATTTGGCCTCTCCGCACTCCACCGTGGACCTGCATTGGCTGCGGCTGGGCTACATCTGGATTGTCGTGCTCCTGCTGGTCCGGCTCGTTTATATCGCCAGTGCCACTATCCAATTGTCTCGGGATGAAAGTTACCAGTGGCTCTGGTCCAAACACCTGGCGCTCTCTTACTATAGCAAACCTCCTCTCATCGCGTACACGCAGTTCCTGGGAACCTCTCTTTGGGGCGACACTGCATTCGGTGTGCGCTTCTTTTCCCCGGTCATTGCCGCTATCCTGAGTCTCATCGTTCTTCGCTTCTTCGCCCGGGAGGTCAACGCGCGGGCCGGGTTCTTTCTGCTCCTGATCATCACCGCCACCCCCCTGACGGCTGTCGGCACCGTGCTAATGACCGTTGACCCGTTGTCCGTGTTGTTCTGGACTGCCGCCATGCTGGCTGGTTGGCGCGCGGTGCAAGAAAACGCGACGACCCGCCCATGGCTCTGGGTCGGTCTCTGGATGGGCCTGGGGTTTTTGAGCAAATACACCGAGTTGTTCCAGCTCCTCTGCTGGGCTGTTTTCTTCGTCCTTTGGCCTCCCGCCCGCAGACAGTTGCGCCGCCCCGGGCCGTATTTGGCGTTACTAGTCAACGCGGTCTGCGCTCTGCCGGTCCTGTATTGGAACTGGCAGAACCAATGGATCACCGTGACCCACGTTGCGGGTGTTGCGGGCCTTGACAGCACGTGGCACCCGACTCTGCGATATGTGGGCGAGTTCCTGGGCGCGGAGGCCGGTCTGCTGAACCCGATCTTCTTCATCGCCACGGTCTGGGCCTCCATTGTGTTCTGGCGCCGCGGCCGGCATGACCCGCGCCTGGTCTATTTCTTCAGTATGGGCGCGCCGCTCTTTCTAGTGTATCTGCTTCACTCCTTCCGCTCCCGCATCCTGCCCAACTGGATCGCCCCGTCGGTCTTGCCGTTGTTTTGTCTGATGGTGATCTACTGGGACACGCGGTGGCGGCTGGGCGCGACGCGGATCAAGCCCTGGCTCATCGCGGGGCTTACCATGGGATTCATTGCGGTTGTGCTCTGCCACAACACCGACCTGCTGCCGAAACTCACCGGCTGGCGCTTGCCTGTAAACCAGGATCCGCTGCACCGGGTACGCGGATGGAGCGATGCCGCGCGCATTGTCGGCGAGGCCAGGGAAAACCTCCTTGCGGAAGGCAAGCCCGTCTTCATTCTCGGCGACCACTACAGTCTGGTCGGAGAAGTCTCCTTTTACCTGCCTGAAGCCAGGGCGACCGCGGCGAGCGACCCGCTGGTCTTCTACCGAACCGACTCGCGGTCCATCAACCAATTTCACTTCTGGCCCGGCTACGAGAATCGCAAAGGGCAGAACGCCATCTTCGTCCGCGAGTTGGATCGTAACCGGCCCGTGCCAGGTCCAGTCCCGCCCGAAGTCGAACAGCAGTTCGATTCGGTGACCGAGGTAGGAGTCAGCAACGTGTTCTATTATCGGCGCGTCCTCTGGCCGCTCCAAATCTACGCCTGCCGCGGCTTGCGGTAATTCGGATTGGAAACCACCCGGACCTTCGCCGTATGTGACTACGACCTCGCGGCCACGCTGGCTTCCGGTCAGGCATTCCGTTGGCAGGAGCGCACCCAGTGCTGGACCGGAGTGATCGGCACTCACTGGGTTCGCCTCCGCTCGGATCCGACTTCCATCACCGCCGAAACCGCCGCGCCCGTGGCCGATTGGGATTGGCTCACCCACTACCTCCAACTGCATGTGGACTTGAGTGAGGTCCTGCGGACTTTTCCAGACGACGAACCGATGCGCGCCGCCGTGGCCGCGTGCCGCGGATTGCGCCTCCTCCGTCAAGACCCATGGGAATGCCTGGCTTCGTTCATCCTGTCCTCCACGAAACAGATCGTTCAAATCCGGCAAATCACATCACTGCTTTGTGAACGCTATGGCGATCCGCTGGCCGTGGCACCCGGGTGGCCTCCGGCATTTGCATTCCCCTGCCCTGCCCATCTGGCACGCCTTGCGGAAGCCGAGCTGCGTGCCTGCAAGATGGGCTTCCGCGCCCCATATTTGCTGGCGACCGCTCGACTGATCGCCGACGGCCCACTCGAGTTGGCTGGCTTGCAGGCATTGCCGGTAGAAGTAGCGCGCAACCAGTTGATGGCCTTGCCAGGGGTGGGGCGAAAGATCGCCGACTGCGTCTTGCTCTTCGCCTACGGATTCCAGTCGGCCTTCCCGGTGGACGTCTGGATAATGAGGGCGCTTCAACGGCTCTATTTTCCCCAGCGGCAAGTCCGCCAGCAGCGACTGCACCGATTTGCGGCTACGCATTTCGGCCCCCACGCCGGTTACGCACAACAGTATCTGTTCCATTACATCCGGACGGTCTCTGCCGCCTGACCGGTGATGCGCAAAGAAGCCCCGGCGATCAGCATTCGGAAATCCGTGGACCCCGTTGAAGGCCAAGAGAAAGGGTCAGAGCAGCCGTAGCACCAAGCCAAGCACCCCTATGGCACCGAAGCCGAGGGCGAAATTGGTGAGCACAATGGCCTTGTGGTGCTTGAGTATCTCGCCGAATACCGCGTGTACGGCCAGGAACAGGAAGCCGCCGCCCACATGCGCGACAGCAGCGTCCAGCCAGTAAGCGGAGATATGGTGCAAGCAAGCCCAGCCCAGGACGCCGCCGAGCAAAGTCGTTGATTCCACCGCCGCGATGCGGGCCATGGTTTGCGCGCGACTAAAACCCGCACCCAGCAGCAAGGCGCCGAGTGCCAGCCCCTCCGGAACCTTGTGAACACAGATCGCCAGGATGAGGGAGAAATCAAGCACGCGGCCACCGGGCGCGTGAGAGGCCTCCGCTTCGTGGCCCGCGGCGAGGGCCAGGCCATCGGCCACGCAATGAATGGCAAGCGCCAACATCATGGCTGCAGCGATCTCACTAAAGTGATGGGTGGCGGCTTCGTCGAAATGGCTCGCCGCACAGGCCGGGCAGACGTGAAAGACATACTTGCTGACAAGAAAGAAGACGGCGTAACCGGAACCCATCGCCAGGAAGACTCCCCACCAGCGTAGCGCTTCGACGCTCTCCGGCAAGATGGCGAAGACAGTTACGCCCAGGAGCGTCCCAGCTCCGAGGCTAATTAATGCGCACAGCCGCTGGTGCGAAGTGCCCAGAGATGCGCCCAGAGCCCCGCCGCCGACTGCCAGAGCGAAGGCCAGAACCACGTACGCGATGGATAGATTTCCCATGAGCAACGGAGCGAGTCTTTGCCGTCCGCAGCTCCGATTCAAGCCGAAAAGACCGCCTGAAGCTTCACTACTAGGCGGTCGAGCGAAACGGGCTTGGCCAGAACGGGTGCTCCGACGCTCTTGAGGAACGATTCATAGAGAGGATTGTCGGCATTAGCCGTGACGAAAATGAACCGCTTCAGCAGGTGGGGCCGCGCACGACCGACTTCGATGTAAAAGAGATCGCCCGCCAACTCCGGAATACTCAAGTCGCAAAGAATCGCATCCACGTCGCTGTTCAGGACCAGCTTTAGCGCCTGCGCCCCGTCGCCCGCCGTGCTGACCTGGTAGCCGCGCAACTGCAACAAGGCCTGGTAGGTGATCGCCAACTCAATATCATCATCCACCACTAGGACATGCTTGCTGGCAACAGAGCATTGCGGGGCTTCCATATCAAGGATTCAGCGATAAAAAGTCAGCAGATTACGTTCCACAATCTGCCCGAAAAAGAAATCAGCCGCCAGAATTTAGCTCCACCTCCCTTTACCGCATAACCAGTCGGCGAAAACGCCAGAGCTCGCCTCGGCCCTCGACGGGCCCTTATTGCATTGTTTCGCTGCTCAACTTGACCGTAAGGGTCGAGCTTCCGCCGGGGGGCAGGCTGATGCTGTTGGAGCTCACGTTCCCCGATTCGACGCAGACCATCCGCTCATATTCCTCATCACCAAAGTCGGACATCTGTCGTGACTTGGCTATCCACGGATTCCAGACTACCGTGGAAGCCGAACCCTGCTTTTCGATGATGATCTTTCGGCCGAGGCGCGGGTCGCAGATTTCAACTGTGCCAGTAGTGTTTTGATAGGTCCGGTCCACCTCGGAGGCAATACGCAGGGCGTCGCTGGTCTCGGTTTTCTCCAGAAAACTGGCGACCTTGTCCAAATAATTGACTCCCTTCAGCCCGTTAATCGAGATGGCCGTAATGTCGGCGACATCGAAGTAGGAATGCAGGCAATTCTCGAAAGTGAACTCCGCGTCCTTGGACTGATTGGTAATGACGAGCTCCAGCGTGAGCGCTTGGTTCACCGTGACGATGTAATCAGCGGTGAACGGCGGAAAGGCCGCTGCCTCGGGACAATCCGGCAGCCGGAATCGCACGCTGACACTCCCATCCGGGGCCGGGGCGAACTCCTTGAGGTCCCAGGACTTGACCCGGGCAAAGCCGTGCTGGGCCAATCCTTCGCGCGGGCCGAACCACGGGAAAATGACGGGGATGCCCCCGCGAATGGGTTTTCCTTCGGTGAAGCGGCTGCATTGGCTTAGAAAGAGAAGCGGTGTTTCGTCTTTCTTCTTGAATTGCGTGACATGGGCGCCGTGCAGATAGATCTCCGCCGTGCTCCAGGCAGTGCTGATTTCAAGCATGGGCAGTTCGTTCTGGCCATCGATAAAAGTCACGCGCCCGAGGGCTTCGGGTCTAGCGGTCGAACCTGGCTTGTGAGTCGTCATTCTTTACCTCTGCGGCGTTTATACCATTCTGGCAGGTGCTTGGCACGCAAATTCGGGTGCATTTTTCGCTTTGATTTGCCGAGGGGTCCCGTAATCTCGCCGCAATCTTATGGCAAAACAACAACAATACCAATTCTGTTTCGGCCCCTGGAATATCAGCGAAGGCCAGGACCCTTACGGCCCGACAACCCGCCCAGCTCAAACATTTGACTGGAAGCTCGAGCAACTCAAGAAGCTCGGCTTCGACGCCATGATGTTTCATGACGACGACGCGGTGCCGGACATCGATGGCAAATCCGACCTGCAACTGCGCAAAGAATCAAAAGAACTCAAGAAGAAGCTCGACGACGCCGGCGTAGCCGCTGAGATGGTCGCACCGCGCCTTTGGTTTAACCCCAACACCATCGACGGCGCCTACACGAGTAACGACCCCAAGTGCAGGCAGTACGCTATCGACCGCTCACTGCGGTGCATTGACATCGCCGGCTATCTCGACACCGACCTGGTTGTGCTTTGGCTGGCGCGCGAAGGCACCTATCTGCGCGAGTCCAAGAGCGGCCGCCGTAGCATCGAACTGCTCGTCCAGGCACTGGACAAGATGCTGGCGCATAACAAGAAAGTCCGCCTCGCCATCGAACCCAAACCCAACGAACCGATGGACCATGCCTACGTGCCGACAATCGGCCACGCGCTAGCCATCGCTCAGTTAACCCGTGACCCGAAGCGGGTGGGCTGCCTCATTGAATCTGCCCACGCAATCCTGGCCGGCCTCGACCCCGCCGATGAAATTGATTTCGCCATGGCCTTTGACAAGCTGTGGTCACTGCACCTCAATGACCAAAATGGCCTCAAGTTCGACCAGGACAAGCCGTTTGCCAGCTCGAACTTGCGCGTCGCCTTCAACCAAGTCCGCGCGCTAGAGCGCAATGGCTACGGTAAGGACGGCCAATACATTTGCTTCGACGTGCATCCGTTCCGCACAACGAAGGTCGAGCATTGGCTGGCGCATCTCGTTAACAGCCGCCGCACTTTCATGGAGTTGCTCCGCAAGGCGCGCACTTTCGACGAGAAGACTGCGCAGCAGCTCATTGCCGACCGCGACTATGCCGCGCTCGACCAGTTGGTGCTGGAGCATCTGATGGGGAAGTGATCCCAGGCAACTCAGGGCTGGCAGCCCGTTAGGCACGCGAACCGGGAGCTCGGAATGCTTCGGAACTTGCCTTCAGACTCCCGCACGATGAAGAGTGCGGCGGCGTTGGTCCACGACTCGATGAAACGGAGTCCCGCCACCGGGCCAAGCACAAACAGCGTGGTAGCCAGCCCATCCGCCGTCATGTTGTCCTGAGCCACCACTGAGACGCCGCCCACGTTATTCTGCACAGGCCAGCCGGTCTTCGGATCAAAGATATGGCACAAACGCCGCCCCTTCGCGTCGGTGAAGAACTTCTGGTAGTCGCCGGAGGTAGAGATCGCCTGGTCGGAAAGTGACACGACTGCCGCCATGGCATCGTCTTCCCTCCAATGCGCAAGCGGCGCCGAGATACCCACCTGCCAATTTGTTCCCCTCGGGTTGTGGCCCAGCCCTTTCACCTCCCCAGCGATGGCGGCGTAGATGTTGGTCAGCCCATGTCCGCGTAGCACCTTCACCATCTGGTCCACACCGAAGCCCTTCGCCACGGCGCTGAGGTTTATCGTCAGCTCCGGGATGTCTTTCACGAGTTCGTCATTGGCCGTCACCGATAGATGCTGGGAGCCCGTGGTTTTCATCGCCGCGCGAAGGTCCGCTTCTGGCGGCACGCGTTGTTGATCGGTCTTTTCGCCGAAACCCCAGAGGTTGATGACCGGAGCGAGCGTGGGGTCGAACGCGCCATTGGAGCGGCGATACAACTCCAACGAGAACCGCACGACGCGGGCGAACTCCGGCGAGACCTTGAACGGCGCCGTGCTCGGCGCGCGGTTAAACCTGGAGAGTTCGCTTTCCGGTTGGTAGTGCGACATTTGGCGGTTCACCTCTTTCAAGCGGTCCTCCACTTCGGCCTTGAGCGCTTCGGTCTGGCTCTGGGTCAGGTTTGCATCAACGACTTTGACCGTGTAGGGGCTGCCCATGGTCCGACCCTGCCAGACAATGACCGGCAACTCAGTAGCCTGGCCGGAGAGCCCCCCGCATGCCAGAACCGCACTGGCGGAGCAGACAGCCAACCAGGCGGTGCGGCTTATCACGACTAATTGATTCATGCCTGCCGAGCCTAAGGCATCCGCAGCCGGTAGAATGTCCAGGGAACGCTCAAATCCAGCGCAATCGTGAAACTGAAACTGCCGTCAGCACTCACGGAGTTGGTGGCAATCGCCGCCCACTGAGCCGCCAAGGCATCTGCGTTTGTGGAGGTCAGCACCGCGTAAATCCCATCCGCTGGACCCGTGCCGCTCATCACCAGTTTGCTCCCCTCCAGGCGAAAGGAGGTGAAGCTCGGCGGCATGGAGCTGACAACGATGGTGAAAGGTTGCATGGCATCCGGCAGCGTGCCGTTGGTGGCGGTGATCGTTCCGGGGAATGTGCCTGCTGCAGTTGGCGTTCCGGAGATTAGCCCGTTAGTGCTTATCGTCAGCCCCGTTGGCAAGCCAGAGGCGCTGAAGGTGATCGGCGCCGTGCCCGTCGCCGTGCACGTGACGTTGTACGGCACACCCACGGTGCCCGCGCCGGGCGGCGTAGCGCTGCTAATCGTCGGCGCCACTGGCGCCGCGCTGATGACAATGGAGAAACTCTGCGTTGCATCTGGCAGGATGCCGTTGGCCGCAGTGATTGTTCCAGGGAATGTGCCTGCTGTTGTCGGTGTTCCGGAGATA
>Ga0118677_10006660_pt1 | contig 19442 bp, 13 predicted proteins | sample AliMusrvi5mmetaG_FD_86154 | JGI IMG/M metagenome (GOLD analysis project Ga0118677, IMG submission 86154)
CTCCGACCCTCCCACCCTCCGATACTCCCACACTCCGATACTCCCACACTCCGATACTCCCACACTCCGATACTCCCACACTCCGATACTCCCACACTCCCACACTCCCACACTCCCACACTCCCACACATCACCTCGCTGCCGTCAGCACAACCTCACGCGCATCCGCGGGAAGGACGACCGTGTAGGTGCCTGCTTTCTTCGCCAGCGTGACGCCGGGATGGTGGGTGGTCCAGGTGCCGGGAGCGCGCAGGGTGAGCGCGCCGGCCGGAGCGCCCGCCGGCAAGGTGACGGTAAGGGTGTAGGGGGAGATGCGCAGGCTGGCGGGCATGGCGGCGGCGAGGCTGTAGTCGCGATAGCGTACGCTGCCGGGGGCGGTGAGTTGCAGCGTCAGCCCGTTGGCGCGGTCCAGCACGGCGGCGGCGGTGCCGTCAAAGGCGGCATCGTCCGCGTTCACCCGCGCGGCGGTGTTGGTCAGGAAGCAATAATCGGTGCCGAAGGTCCCGGCGACTTTGATGACTGTGCCGGCACCGAGGGTAGTGAAGGCCGGCGCCGGTTGTCCCTGCGGGTGCGGGAAAAGCGCGACGAAATACGCGCCATCGCCGGGCAGTTGCAGCCCCATCAGGTCAAAGAACTCATGGAAGGTGTTGCCGATGCCGTAGGCGTTATTGGTCAGACCGTAGCGCAAAGTATAGCGCGGGGTATTGGTCGGGCTGGCGATATAGAACTCGGTATCCAGCGCGAATTGCCCCGGGGCGGTGAAGTGGTTGCCGGTCAACATGCGCAGCGGGGCCGGCTTTGCGCCGGGCTTGTCGGCGAGGAACGCCGTGCGGTTCGCTGCTTCGTCGGCGGTACCGAGTTTCTCGGACAGCGTCCAGAAGTGCCATTGCGTCGGCTGGCCGCCGTTCACGGTGTCGCGCAACACCAGGTAATTGACGCCGTTGGGACGGTCGTCACCCACCAGCAACATTTGCCGCTGCCAGTGGAAGGGCGACACGCCGATCTTCTCCCGCTTGGGGAAGGCCGGCAAGTCTTTCGGCAGCACGATGCCATGTGGACGCGCTTCGCTAATGGTGAAGCCGGCACTGACGTAATCCGTGGCGGGCAGCGGGACGAAGGCATCCTGGCTGGTTTTGCTGACGTACCAGGAGTCCGCGCTTTTGCCCACCGCGGGATCCCACTCGGTCGCCGGCAGCACACGGCTGGTCAGCATCGGGTGGGTGATATCCGGGATACGGTCGAAAGAACCGCCGATGGGACAGCCGTTGGCGTACCAGCGCGCGATGGCGCCGGTATCCGCCGGCCAGATTTCGCCGTCGGCACTGCGGTAATAGTGCGAGACGAAGAGCAGGTAATTCTCATCCGGCTCTCCCACGCGACTGCGCAGCAGATAGCCGAGATGGGGGAAATAATCGGAATGCCAGTCCGGGCGTTCGGCCGGCAGGTCGCGATTGACATAGAGCGCATTCAGCCCCGCCGAACTGTGGGAGAATTGTTCGTTATAGCCGGACTCGCGCCAACTCCATTGCATGACGCGGGAAAATGCCGGATCGCTGACGGCGGTGGCGCGCGCCAGCAACCCGCTCAACCCCCAGGCATCACCGCGGGTGCCGCGCCCATAGGGAGCATCCACGCGCGGATGGGGCGGGGTGAGACGGCTCGGGGTTGCGTTATAAGCCACGCGGAACGGGTCCGGCGGAGTCAGCGTCTCTTCGTAGCAGCGCGCCATCGCCTTGAATTTCGGATCGGCGAAGAAATCGTATTCACCGGTATTGCGCGCGATGATCGCCAATTGAATGTAATCGGCCCAGGAGACGCGGGCGTAGTGACTGCTTTCCGGCCAGTAGCCTTTTTCATCCACCGCGGTATTCAGCCAGTATTTGGCCCACTCCATCGCATATTGCGTCCAGCGCTTGCCTTGCGGATTGTTTTGCAGCGCAAAGCCGATAATGCCGACATTGAAGATGCGGGTGACGGTCATATTCGGATTGCCCGAGCACATGCCGCGCTCGAAGGACCAGTGATTCGGATCGGCGGTCATGTAGCCCAGGTAGGCCATCTGCGCTTTGAAGAGCTTGCGGTCCTGCGGGCTGAGCTGCGGGGAATCGATAAGCGTATCGTAGCGGGCGGCGATATCGATGCAGATGCGGAAGATGTCGAGATTGCCCAGGCTGTCCAGCAGCGCGCGCAACTTCTCGATATCCTGCGCGTCCTTCAGCGCGGCGGCATGCCGCTCACCCGCGCTGGCCATATCCTGTGCGGAGAGATAGAGATAGGGATGCTTGCGACCGCCGTCCGGCCAGTCGAGCACCATCTCTTTGACGTCATTCAAGCGCGCCATCGGCGTGTAGGCGCCGGTGGCTTTATTATGAAACGTGTCGTCCAGCAGTTGCGCGTCGGCGCTGTTGCCCAGCGTCCATTTGCGCGCGCCCGCCAGCAGGTTCATGCGCAGCAGCACGCCGCCGTCCGCGGGGATGAGCGGGATGCGCTTGTTCCGCCACCCTAACCAGAAGCGATCCGGCGCGCCGGATTCCCAGCGGGTGAAGTCCGACCACCACGGATGGCTCTCCGGCGCCACCCAGGCGCCGGCATCGCGGATGCTCAACTGCAGTTCATCCGGGCGACCCGCCAGTTTTAACCGCACCACGGTGGGGCTGTCGGGAAACCAGCCGTCCCCCGCCCACGGACTCAGGTAGCAGGCCGGATCGGCGGATTTTTGATCGAAGGTCAGCGGTTGGAGCTTCGACCAGGAGCGCATGCCGACAAAACGCACGCCGTCGGGGATGGCTACGCCTTTGTTCAGCAGCATTTCCCAGCCGTCGTCGGTGGCATCCTGTTTGACCTGCATCGCGGTCTGCAAGGCATAATCGCCCGCCGCCAACCGGCAAGAGACGGCCAGCATGTTGCCGTCCGCGTAGGTGTAGGTGGTTTCCACGCCGAGGAAGACCGGACCGTCGTCGATCACCTTCGCCGACCACGACTTCACCGGCGTGTTGCCATACAGCCGGCTACCGCCGAACCAGACCCCATCCGCCAGCCGCAGCGCGAGCACCGGCCCGGGCACGTCAGCGGTGCGCACCGGTGCGTCATACGTCTTCTCGCCCACCAGCAGGCGCGCGCCGAAGCGCGTGGTGATGGCCTCGACGCTGCCGTCTCCCCGTGTCACCTTCAGATCGGACGCCAGCGCCGCGCTCTGCCCCTCCGGCGCGTAGGCCACGGTATAGCTTTGCGTCGTTTGCGGCGACAGCTTCTCGACAAAGAACGACAATTGGGCGGTTTTAACCGTATGCGTGCCCGGCCACAGCGTCACCTCGGACAGTTGCACCGGCTGCGCGCCGTTTGGGCCGGTGAGCGTCACCGATTCCGGCGCACATTGCCCGCGCGCCGGCGTGAACGGATACGTCATCAACTCATGCGCCCATGACCGGTTCAACTGCTCCGGCACCGTAATCGTCTGCCCGCCGGCGTCCGCCGGCAGCGCCGCGCAAACCAACAACAGCGCCATCGGTACCAGCAGCGACAGCGTCAACGCGTGGAGGGGATATACCATTTGCTTGTGTCCTTTTGCAGTGTAATGTGGCGACCGAAGCGTGCCGCCGGCGAAATGCCTGACATCTGCCCAAGCTGGTTCACCGCGACGGGTGTCGGTGGTTGAGTAGGCCACGGATGGCCGTATCGAAACCACCGACACCCGTCGCGGTGAACCAGCTTGGGCAGATGTCAGGATATTAGGATATTCTGCCGATGCGGTGAATAAACCTGCCATCTCTGCCGCCCGACGGCATCAATTCTCCAACAGGCTGCTTGCGTATGACCAGTTGCTTGCATGGGAGGGCGAGACTCCGTTCAAGCCCAATTCGTGCCGTTGTGTGATACTATTCGTGGGGCTCGAGCGGAGTCTCGCCCTCCCGAGGCAGCAGCATCGCATATTCATGCTGGTCATACGCAAGTGCCTCGCGCACTTTTCGGGCTAAGATTTCGCCCGTGAAGGGTTTGGGCATCAGGATGATTCCGCTATCGAGAATGCCGTGGTGCACGATCGCATTTTCGGTGTAGCCGGACATATACAGCACTTTCAATTCCGGTTGCAGCGCCGACAGCCGGTGATACAACTCGCGCCCATTGATGCCAGGCATGACGATATCCGTCAGCAGCAGCGAGATGTGCGCCGAATGGTCCTGAAAGATACGCATGGCGTCTTCGCCGTTGGCGGCGGTGAAGACGGTATACCCCATCCGGCGCAATAAGCGCTCGGTAATATCGCGCACGGATGCTTCGTCTTCGACCAGCAGGATGGTTTCGGTGCCGGCATGGAGGGACACGGACGGTAACGGATCGCTGGCAGCGGCTTCATCGGTCCGCGGCAGATAAATTTTAAAAGTCGTTCCCGCGCCGGGTTCACTGTAGACGTAGATGCTTCCGCCATGTTGCTTGATAATGCCATAGACCGTGGCCAATCCCAACCCGGTACCTTTTCCGCTGCTTTTGGTAGTGAAAAACGGCTCAAAGATATGCTCGATGACATTTTTGTCCATCCCGACGCCGGTATCCGTCATCGCCAGCATTACATACGCGCCTGGCGGCACGTCGAGATGCTGCCGGGGTGCTTCCAGACTGAGTTCGACGTTCGCGGTTTCCACCATCAATTGCCCGCCGTCGGGCATGGCGTCGTGCGCGTTGAGCGCCAGGTTGAGAATGACTTGTTCGAGCTGACCGGCGTCCGCCTTGACGGTGCCGAGATCACCCGCCAACTCAGTATGCAAGGTGATATTTTCACCCAGCAGGCGTCGGAGCATCTTCGTCGTATTCTCCACCAGCGCATTGGGATTCAGCGACTCCATCACCAATGCCTGGCGCCGGCTGAAGGCCAGCAACTGCCGCGTGAGATCGGCGGCGCGCTCCCCAAGTCGCTGAATCTCATATAAGTCCTCCTGGAGCGGCGTATTGTTCGTCGTCGCCTCCAGTAAGATCCCGGTAAAGCCCAGCACGCCGGTAAGGATGTTGTTGAAATCATGGGCGATGCCGCCGGCCAGCCGTCCCACCACTTCCATCTTCTGCGCTTGCAAAAATTGCGCTTCCAAATTCAGTTCATGGGTGATGTCGCGCTTGACCGCTACATAGTTGACGATCTGTTCCGCGTTATCATGCACCGGCGAAATGGTGGCGACTTCGGTGTAGATCGTGCCGTCTTTCTTCTTATTGACGATCCGGCCTTCCCAGGTGTGACCGCCGGCGATGGTGTCCCACAACTGGCGATAAAACTCCGCGTCATGCAGGTCACTTTTCAGCAGGCGCGGATTCTGCCCGATCGCCTCCGCGCGCGTGAAGCCGGTCACCTGTTCGAACGCTGGATTGACGTATTGAATGATGCCGTCCGGGTCGGTGATCACCACGATTTCGGCAGCCTGGGCGATCGCGGTCGCCAACCGGTCGTGATCGGCTTCGATCCGATGGCGCTGCACTTCATTTTCCAGGTTCTCGAGCGCGAAGCTGATATCCGTGGCGGCTTCCTGCAGTAAAGCCACTTCCTTATCGCCAAAGCAGCCGATTTCCTCGGAATAGATCGCCAGCGCTCCCCACACCCGGTGGCGAAGATGGATCGGGAATACCGCCATGCCGCGCAAGTTATACACCCGCGCTTTTTCATGCCATGGCGCCGCGTGCGGATCGGCCAGGAAGTCATCGCAGACATACGGTCGATCGGTACGAATGGCGGTACCGACGGGTCCATGCCCTTCCGGACAATCAGCGGTGGAAATCTCAATGCCACGCGTATATTCGGCAGCCTCGCCGCAGGATGCGACAGGTACTACCAGGTGGGTGGACGGTTCCACCCGTCCGATCCATCCGACTTTGAAGCCACCGCCCATCACCACCGCGCGGCACGCGTCCTGCAGGAACCCGATGGGATCGACGGCGTGTACCACCGCCTGGTTGACCTGGGAGAGCACGGCGTAGAGCCGGCTCATACGCTGAATCTCCGCCTCGTGCTGTTTACGCGCGCTGATCACGTCAAACACGGCGACGAAATGATCCGGCTTGGGACGGTAAACCGAGATGGAAAACCACATCTGCAGGGAGACGACATAGCTTTCAAAGGAGGTGGGGATGCCGGTCGATGCCACGCGACCATAGGTGGCCAATATCTCGGGATCATTCTTTTGAATGCCGGGAATTACCTCGGACACCTTCTTGCCGATCACGTTTTTGAGCCCGGTCTGCGTCTCGAATGCCTGGTTCACGTCAAGATAGATGAAGTCATCCGGGCGACCGTCCCGGTAGAGCATCCGGCAATACGCAAAACCATTGAGCAGGTTCGAGAACAACGAATGGTAGAGTTCTTCGCTCTCGCGTAGCGCCTGCTGCGCCCGGCGCTGTGTCAGGGCAATGGCAATTTGGTCGGCAGCGCTTTCGAGGAAGGTGATGAGGTCGGGGGTAAATCGGTTAGGCGCATGGTCGTTGAGTTGCAGCAAGCCCAGCGTGTCGTGCCCGGCGCGCAGGGGAATCAGCGCCACGGATTCATACCCCTCACCATTACAACGGTTACGCGTTCTCGCCTGGCGATCGGCCTCGGTCGTGTTGGCCAACAACGCGGTCGTACAGTTCGACCAGAAGCTGCCCCGCGCGGTAAAAAACGACTGGGCCGGGTCAAAGCGTCCGCATAAGACGTTGCCGCACATGCACGCGATCTGAGGATGCCCGCCGGCATCCCGCGCGAGTTGTCCGGCCAGATCGCGCTCGCAGAGGAAGTTTTCCGCTTCGACGAATGACGCGGGAAAGCCGCGCGTTTCGAAATAGGGGAAGTCCTCGCCGTCCCGCAGCCGCACGCCGACCGCTTCACACCCCGTCCATTGCTGAAGGTACCCGGTGATATTGCGGATCAATTCATGCTGTGCATCTTGCGTATTCAGCAGGTGCAACAGTTCGATCGTATTCTCGCGTTCACGTTCATACCGATGCTCGACGGAGACATCGCGAAAGACCAGGACGACGCCGATCACCGTGCCCTGTTCATCGCGGATGGGTGCGCCGCTGTCGGCAATGGGATGCTCCGTCCCGTCTTTGGCGACGAGCACGGTATGGTTCGCCAGGCCGACCACCACCCCTTCGCGTAAGACGCGCGTTACGGGACTTTCCACCGGCTGGCGCGATGCTTCATTGATGATCGAAAACACCTCGACGAGTGGCCTGCCGTGCGCGTCGTCATTCGTCCAGCCGGTCAATGCCTCCGCCACCGGATTGAGCAACTCGACCAGTCCAGCCGCGTCAGTGGCGATCACCGCGTCACCAATACTTCGCAGCGTAATGCCATGCCGTGCTTCACCGGCGCGCCGGGCGGCTTCGGACGCATAGAGCGCTTGAAAGTGCGCCTTCCGGCTATTTTGCCAGACGGTCAATGCCCCCAGGCACAGCAAGGCGGACAGGACAAAGATCAACGCCAGGATGAAAAATGCGTGGAATCGCCATTGGGCATAAATTTCCGCCGTATCCTCTTTAGCCACCATGAACCAGGAAGAGTTTGGAATCGGCAGCAGCACGGAAACCACCTCGACCCCACGATAATCCCTCCCCTGTACCACCCCCGTCTTGCCCAATACCGCCATCACCGCCGGCACGATGGTTTGGGTGAGTGGAATACGCAATTTTAGCGCGACATCCTGTCGGTGGCGTAAGTCGTTGAGGAAGAGCGCCGCGTCCCCTGCGCGCCGCACGAGCAGGGTTTCCGCGCTGCGGCTCGGGGTAGGCCAGGATTGGATCAACGGAAACAGGTATTGCGTGGCATCGATCCTGAGCACCGCGGAAGCGAAGTAGGTTTCTTCCCTCCCCTGCTGAAGATACAACGGGACGATGACACCCAGGTGTGGCGCCGGTTCTTCCGCATCGCGATGCAACTCGGTCAGCAACGGTCGTCGTGCGCGTCGGGCTTGCGCGATCGCGTTGCTCACCTCGGGGTGCGGCATGCCGGGCTTGGCGCCAAATCCAAGCCGGAGAAATCGGCGGTCAGCCGCATCGACCAACTGCAGATCGGCATAATGATAATATTGCCGCAGGATGCGGAAACGGTTGACGATCGGCTGCGCATCTTCGGGACGTTGCGTCCGGAGATAGCGGGCGACCTCTTCAGCAAAGTGCGCATCAGACCGCAGGACATTCGCATCCGCCAGTCGCATGTTCCGCCATTGGGCAATCTCGTCGACTTTCAATTGCGCGATGGCCTGCAGTACCGCTTCCGCGTCATGACGCAACCGGAGTTCCTGGCTGTGATAAAACCAGCAACCGGCCAGCAGCATAAGTACCACCGCACATCCGAACAGTACGACCAACCGCTGTTGCGATGACTCGATCTGCATTCCCGTGCCCTCTCAACTACGTGATAATAACAAAGCAATGGGAACTATTATTGCCTATTTCAACAGGATACTATAACTCGGTCGATAAGGCAACTTTACCGGTTAGCCTTCACCCGTTGAGAGGAGATGACCAGCGGGATGTATGAAAGTCCGCGACCCAGCGGAGCCGTGGTTGAGTGGTAAGAAGCCTTGCATCAGCCTTACCGCCTCCTGGCGGTAAACCACCAGGCTATTGAGATACGCCCCGGCATTTATGCCGGGGGGGAATTGGTTTCTTATGAGGACGGTAAGCACTGCGTGGGTAGTCCGCGCCCGCCGTGGCGCGCGGGTGTGCATGGCCACCACAGGTGGATGAGTAAAAACACATACGCCCGGAAAGCGTTGTATGCTGTCAAAGCGCGCTTCAGCGTGCTTTCCAAGGGCACTGGCCACGTCCTTCAGGACGTGGTCACCGCGGTGTCCGGAAGGGTTCATCTTCTCCCAGCGGGAATATAAGGGAGCTGACGCTATAATCCGGCAGTGAATACGTCATGACGCATATTTCATCCCGACAGGAAAAGCTGAATACGCTCCTCGGCGGCATCGCCATTCTCCTCTGGAGTTCGAGCATCGCCTCCATGCGCGGATTAGTCGAGGATCTGGGTGTGGTGACCGCGGCGGCCAGCTCCCAATTGCTGGGTGGGATCGTCGGACTGCTCTATATCGGGCTGTATCAGCGCAAACTCCGAGCCTTGTTCCAGTTGCCGTGGCCGTATCTCATCGGCGGCAGTGTCTTGATCACCGTCTACCTGGATTGCCTCTATATGGCGCTCGGATCGACCGCTTCTCGGCGTCCGGTGCTCGATATCGGGCTAATCAATTACCTCTGGCCGGGATTAACCCTGCTGCTGGCCGTGCCCCTCTTGCATCGTCGCCTGCGTCCCGGATTGCTCATCGGGGTGTTGCTTTCCTTTGCCGGCGTGGCGGTATCCACTTTCCAGCAGGGGGTGCCGTCCTGGGCGCAGTTCGCGGAGAATACCCGCGGGCATTGGCTCGCGTATCTGCTGGCATTGACGGCGGCGGTGGCCTGGGCGCTGTATTCCAATGTCAGCCGGAAATGGGCAAGTATAGCCACGGTCAGCGGAATGCCGCTGTTTATCTTCATCGCCGGCGCGGTGATGGCGTTGGGGCGGCTGTTGCTGCCGGCACCGGCGCCCCACTGGACGGCCCACGCGTGGGTATCCCTGCTTTTTCAGGCGCTGGGACCGACGCTACTCGGCTATATCTTTTGGGATTATGGCGTGCGCGGGGGGCGGTTGATGCTCCTCGCCAGCCTCTCCAATTTGATTCCGCTCTTTTCCACGCTCATCAGCAGCGCATATCTGCATATTCCGCTCGGGCCGGCAATTTGGGCTGCCATGGCCCTCATTATCGGCGGCGCGGCATTATGCAACCTTTCGGCGTCCGAGCAGGACGACGGTAAGGAGCCGGAAGCCAATAGCCGAAAGCCAAACGCCATTTGAAAGGATAGTTGAGATGACCTCACGGGAACGCTTACTTGCCGCCTACGCGCATCAACCGGTTGATTACGTGCCGTGCAGTCCACGCCTCTGGGCGTGGATGCTGGAGTATTATGGCGACTGCGGCACGGCCACGTTGCTGCGGGCAGCGGACGAATTCGACTTCGACATCCATATCAGTCACGATCCCTTTTCGCATCCCTATCACCTGCACAGCCACGAAGCACTCGCGCTGCCCGGCGTGGCGTATCGCGGTGAGCAGTGGGAGGAGGAAGGCTATACCGTGTATCGCCGTATCTTCCGCACGCCCGCCGGTGAGTTGACCGATGTCACGCGTTATCCGCCGCGCGAACCGATCTACGGCATTGCCCCGAACCCGGTTCGCACCGAGCATCTGGTCAAATCATCCGCCGATTTGCCGGCCTTGCGCTATCTGATCACCGAGAAAAGCGAAGCCGACTTCTCCTACTTCTTCGCGACTGAGCGCCAACTCGGGGAACGCGGCCTGTTAATGGCGCATATCTTTTCCGCCCTCTGCCACCGCGCCAGCGATGTCTATCCGATGGAAGAGCTGATGATGGCCGCGCTCGCGGACCGGCCATTTTTTGACGAGTTGCAGGCCATGTTCCAACGCGAGATGATGGACGAAGTACAGGCCTGCCTGCGCGCCGGCATCCGGCACTTCTTCGCCAACTGGTACGTCAATTCGCTCTCCACCGGCTGGTCGCCGCGTCTCTGGCAGGAAGTCTTTGCTCCGCAGCTCACGGAGATGACCACCGCGGTCCATGCCGCCGGCGGCACGGTGAATTTCTATGATGACGGCAAATGCATGGGCATCATCGATGTGCTGGCCGATTGCGGCATCGACGTGCTGCAGACGCTCTGCCCACCGCCGGTGGGTGATGTCGAGCTGGCCGTTGTCAAACAACGCATCGGCGACCGCGTCTGCCTGATGGGCCACACCGACCTGTTGTACGTACTGCAGCGCGGCACCCCGGCGCTGGTGGAAGCCACCGTGCGCCAGGCCATCGAAACAGCGGCGCCGGGCGGCGGCTTCATCCTCGGCACTTCCGACAGCATCCGCAACGGCACCCCCACGGAAAACGTCCGCGCCTATTTTGCGGCCGCGCGCCGGTATGGGAAACAATGAAGTGAGGGACCAGGAACGAAAAATCGGGAGGGCAATACTCCGTTCGCGCCGGTGCGTCGTGACTAATGCGCTCATCGGGTAACCGTTCAGTTCTTCTGGCGCGCGAGCGTCCCCGCGAGCACTCCGGTGGTTGAGTAGACTACGGAGGGTCGTATCGAAACCACCGGAGTGCTCGCGGGGACGCTCGCGCGCCAGAAGAACTGAATGGTTACCTCATTGGTTTGTAAAATGTGATCCGCTCAGGTTCCCTATGACATTTCCTCTGCGTCCTCCGCGTCCTCGGCGGTGAAAAAATAATATCGCCGTCGCGCATCCTTTACACGCCATCCCATCTGCGTTACACTGCCGGCGCATGAGCAAACGGAAAGATCGACTTGAGGCAAGGCAGCTTTTCACCCGCGTGCTGGACAGTACCGCTGGCGAAGACGCGGCGATTTCCGCTGAAGCGTTGCGCGCGTCGGCGGACTTGGCGCGGGTGCTGGAATCCGCGGAGACGCACGAACTGCCGCGGATGAAGAAGTTCCGCTTTCAATTGCTGCACGCGTGGATCGTGCAGCATCATGCCCCCTGCCGCGTGGCCGATATCGGCGGCGGCAAGGGACTGCTGGCCTATCTGCTCACCGGCAGCGGTTCACCGGCCACCGTCATCGATCCCGTGCATCAAGCCTTGCCGACGAAATACAAGGACTTGCTCACCGACCGGCAAGTGCATATCGCCCCCTCCGCCACCGTCCCCCATCTGGATCGTTGCTTCGACCCCGAAATGGCGCGCGACTTCGATCTCCTTCATCACCCTGCACGCCCACGGCTGCAACCTCATGCTCATCGATGCCGCCGCCACTTACCACCGCCAGGTAATTCTCCTCCCCTGCTGCATCATCGACGAACCGCTCATTCCCGCTCCCGGCGTCCACTGGCTCCAGTGCGTCGCCGATTATGCGAAAAGCCGAGGATTCACCGTTGAGCCGTTCCGGCTGAATTTCAAAGGGCAGAATATCGGGTTGTATCTGACGCCGGTTAGTTCCGAAGGGCATCAATAACGTGTAAAATTACTGCTCGAGCATGCGGCTTCCGGAACGTTTGCGAAGACTTTCAGCCTTGAATTATAAATGAAGCCGGAGCAATAATTCTTCGACGGTCATGCCATGGTGACGAGAGATACTGGAGAGAATACTTTGCAGTGTACCGATTTTGATCGGTTGATGCGCGGGGATGACTTCGTGGTGTTCGCCATGTTCCCGTGTGGTAATGCGAATATGCGAGCCCGTTTGACGAGTAGTTACATACCCAAAGGAACGTAACGCGCTGATTAACTGCTGTGGAGAGACATCGCGCGGCAGTTTCAATGGGAAAGCACCTCTTCATGAATGACGCGGAGATGCACCAGGGTCGGCATGTCCTCGGTATCACTGAAATAACAGGACACGGCATCGAGTATTTGCCGGCGTAGTTCTTCAAGTGTTTCGGCTTGGGTGTGAATACCATACCCGACCGCTGAGGCGGTATATCCACCGTCCACGGTATCTTCTTGCGCCTCAAAATACAAATCGCGCATGAGATTCTCCCTGCGTGGCGTTGATAGCATTATACCGCGAAACGGCATTATCCATATACGGAATGCGCGAGCTATCATACCGGTTTTCCCGGCATGTATAGCTTTACCCCAAACACACCCGGTTCCGTCCCTCCCGTTTGGCGGTGTAGAGCGCCTGGTCGGCGCGTTGCAGGAGGGTTTCGACAGTATCGCCGGGCACATATTGGCTGATGCCGATGCTGACCGTGACGGTGATGTCATGCCCCTGGTAATTGATCGACGACTCGGCCTGGCATTTTCGGATGCGTTCGGTGGGGTTGAGGGCCAGTTGTTGCGGTGTATCGGGCAACACCAGGCCGAACTCTTCCCCTCCCAGTCGTCCCCAGAAGTCGTATTGGCGCATCTGGCACTCGCGAAAAACATCGACGAAGGCCTGCAGCACGGCGTCGCCGGTGGCATGACCGTAGGTGTCGTTCACCTCTTTAAAGTGATCGAAGTCGAGGATGGCGAACGAGAAAGTATAGCCATGACGCTCACTGCGCTCGATTTCGTTGGTCAGCAATTCGAGGAAGTAGCCCCGGTTATTGATGCCGGTGAGCGAATCGGTGCGGGAGGCCAACGTCATCTGCTCTGACAGCTTGCGCAATTCGATCTGGTAGTTATCGCTGATGCGCGCGATGCGCCGGAGCCGGCGGGATTGATGGAGATAGCGGGCAAAGAGATCGCGCAATTCCTGGTAGAGTTCCGAGCGCTCGTAGAAGTTATTGGTGAACAGGTGCATATAGCGGACAATCACCATGTCCTCCATGTCCGCTTCGGCAATCTGTAACGGCAAATATTCCGGCACGGTTTCGGCCGTGATTTCCGATCCTTCGACATGCGCGGCGCACTTCGGGCATAATCCATGGCTAAAGAAGGTGCCGGACCGCTCGCTGATATACTGCTCGAACTGCTTCCAGTTCCCATCATCGGTTTGCAGTTTCTTACAGGCGGCGCAGATATGCAAGGTGCCGCTGAGGAAGGTGGCGCCGGCCAGATTGCTATCCAGGCGAGCCAGCATGGATTTCAGTTGTTCCTGGTATTTATCACTGACCCGCGCCACGCGTTTAAAGCGTCGCACCAGGCTGCTGAAAGTGGCAAAGAGCCGCTGTGCTTCATCGGCGCTCAGCGGGCGCTCCTGCCCGTGCGCGATCAGTTCCTGATACTGCGCCAGCATCTCTTCCAGGGTTTCGTTATCCGTCGCGTATACCATCAGGGCTCCAGCGTAATGTCAAACGGGAAGGTAATCTCTTCCTTGAACTCCTCTGCCGTCTCGATCGCACGTTCATTCTCGCGATCGCAATACCAGATGACCGCCACCGCGCGTCCCTGTTGGTGCGACGCTTCGAGCAGGTCGAGAAAGTCCATCATGATTTTCGTGCTGCTGGTATTGAGATAGGTCAGCCGCACGTGCAGGCACACACGTCCTTGATGCTGGGCAAGGAAGACGGTCAACCAGGATTTGATCGGCTGGTAAAATTCAAAAGAATTCTCCGGATAGGATTCACCGGCCATCACCAGCTCACCCGTGACCGCATTGAAGTCGATCAGGGGCGTGGAATTGGTTTGTTCGAGAAAGAAATTATCCATCGGAAATCCTCGCGTCGGACCGATTAGATCGTGGCCCGGATGGTAAAAAATGCATATTCATTATCAAGCGGCTGGATGGTATAATCCAGCGGTTTGCACGCCTTGCGCGAGATATCGATCAACCCGAGTTGCGCTCCGGTAGCATTGGGTGGCGTATCCTGGTGCAACTGTCGTTTCCACGCCTGTTTCAATTCGGCCGGCGTCATGGCGCGCAAGGCCTCGATGGCGGTCACCGCCGGTTGGATATCCTGCTGTTTGACAAAGTTGCCGGCACTGATGACATAGGCGTCATCGCGCTTGCCGATGACGACGATGCCGTTGTTGAAATCGTACGTCCGGTCCCCGGCTTCCTCTTTGCGACGCGCATAATTGCGCACGTTCTGCGCCATCTCCACATAGACGGCAAAGACATCCATCAGCGCCGCACGGGTCACTTCCTCGGATTCCATATACCGTTTCACGGCATTGCCCAGTTCCTCGATGATGCTGTGCGAAAACGGCCCGGAGAAACAGATGAGAATACCGTCTTCGGTGAAGTGTTCCTTCAGGTCATACAGGTTGAGCATACGGTCCATGAAGATCCCTCCCGTGCGATCAGGGTGTGAAAGCCAAAATGGTAATATCATCCCGTTGCGGGTATTCACCCTGGTAGGCGTGCAACTGCGCCAGCAGGTGGGCTTCGCGCTGGTTGGTGGGCAGCGAGGCGATTTCCTGAAAAAGCGCCTGCGTGCGCGCGCGCCCAAACGGAATGCCGTTCACGCCGCCGGGCTGATCCAGGACGCCATCGGTGAGCATGCCATATACGGTAGCGGGCGCCGGCGCGAAGTCGTGCCGGGTGAAGGCATAGGTCGCCGAAGTGCGCCGATAACCGAGTGTCATCCGGTCACCGCGCACCAACTGCACTTCCGCGCCGTGCGGGTTGGCGAGGAGCAGGTCGACGCGCGCGCCGGCGAACGACAGGCGTTGCTCGGTCACCAGGCACAGGCCGATATCCAGCCCGTTATCGATGCGGTCCTCGAGATCGCGGTGCAGCACCGCCCGCATCTGCCGATTCAACTCGCCGAGGATCACCGCCGGATCGGCGGTCGTATCCTGCGCGAGGATGCTCTCCAGCACCGGATTGACGGTCATCGTCATCAGCGCGCCCGGCACGCCGTGCCCGGTGCAATCGATCACCGCCAGGACAAACCCGTGGGGACGGGGACGAAAGAAGAGCATATCGCCGCCGACGATATCGCGCGGGCGATAGAGCGGCAACGCGAAGGCCATCGCCCGTTCGAGTTCGGCGCGCTGGGGCAGCAGAATGGACTGTATCATATTCGCGTAGCGGATGCTGTTGACGATGTTGCGGTTCGATTCTTCGAGGAGACGGTTGGCGGCGTTGAGCGCGTCCGTACGCGCCTGCACTTCCTGCCGCGCTTCCTCCAACTGGTGCACCATCTGGTTGAAAGCCTCGGAAAACTCGCCCATAAAATCGACGCGCTGGCTGAAATCGCCTTGCGCGATCATCCGCGTTTGCCAGGTGAGATGCCGCAAGGACGCTTGCAGATTTTTCAGCGCGCCGCTGAAATATCCCCGGCGGGCCAGCGGACGGGATAGATCACCGATCGAGACAGCCTGCAGGTATTCGCGAAAATCGATGAGCGTCTCGCGCAAGCTGGTGAAGTCGGCATGCTCCGCGAGCTCCGGCGGAAGGTCGGACGACAAGGTGCGCGACATCAGCACTTCCGTCAACAACGAAAGCGCGCTATCCAGCGTATCGGGTGGGGATGTCGGCAGCGTGGCGTCCATCAAGTGCGTTACCCGATAACTTTAGCCGAGAAGCGGCAGATCCGCTCGCCGGTGCACCAGCAATCGACTTCTTTCACCTTGAATTGGTGACCGGTAAAACTTTCCATCAGCGCGGCAATGAATCCCTCATCGTAAATGCAAATCTGGTAATCCAGGTCCGGCAATCCCGAGCAATCGAGGTCTTCCGAGACGGTGAGGGTAAATTCACCTTTCTCGATGTCCGCCATTTCCACGCGCAAAATACCGACACCCAGCTCTTTGAGCACTTCCTGCAACTGCTGCACGAAGTCATTCAGGTTATCGCTCGGTTTCAGCATGTGCTGATAAAATTGCTGCCCGGCCAACTTGCCGGCTTCATAAAAGATCTCGTCGGCTTTCTCGGTGCCCATCTGTTGCTCGATCACATCACGGAAGCAGAATTGCATCAACCGGTAGACTTCCAGTCGGGTATTCGGTCCCAGGTTCGGTCGTGCTTCTGCAATATCGCCCAACAGTTCCCATTGAAAAGCATACTTCCGTACGTTAACCATCGCTACCTCCGTTCAGTATGTCGTGCTAAGAACGATTTCGCCGTCATAATCATAGACGGCAGGCGCAAATTTGGCAAGCGAGAGGTGGATTGTCACACAAAAACAGGGGTAACTGCAGCATTTTTCACCGCGGAGGCGCAGAGATGCAGAGCACGACGCAGAGGGGAAAGAAAATAGACGGTGTGCTTTTTTGCCTGAACTGTGATTTAGCTGATTTAATGATTAGGTGATTTTGCGCATATTGGGCATTATCATACTGATTGTATGATCTAATGGAGCCTGGCGGGAGCAGTTGGAACGAAGGCTATGGACCGCCGGCATCCCTGCCGGCGCTCCCCGTGGCAGACAACCTCCGCGCAGCCGCCGGCAGGGATGCCGGCGGTCCATGGCTTTCGTTCCGACGCCCGAAGCAGATCGCATCAGATCACACAATCCATATACATCAAGTATCGGCAGACTTACCGTAAAAATATGGTATCCGTTCCGGTAGCGCTGGCGCGCGAGCGTCCCCGCGAGCAGGTCGTGTATCCCCCCGGTGCTCGCGGGGACGCTTGCGCGCCAGCAGGGCCTGAACGGATACCAAGAACCTATCGCATCGACACTTCCAGCCCTTCGCCGTCGATCATCATGTTGATGCTGGCGCGGCAGTGGGCGGGGTCGCGAACGTAGGCGAGGTAGTCGGCGAGGGCGGGGGCGCAGTTGATGCTGTTATGGGCCAGGATGATCGTCCCGGGTCGCAGGCGGTCGCCGGCCGCTTCGAAGATGTCCAGGTAGACGCCTTTCCCGCGTTTGCCGACGCCGTCGGCATCCAGGTAGAGCAGATCGATGGGGAAGGGATATTGCGCGGCGAACTCGACGGCGTCCGCCGCGATAATGCGCGCCACGCCGGTCGGGTCGATGCGGCGGACATTGCGTTCGGCGCGTTCGGCTTCCGCCGGGACAATCTCCACCCCCAGCAGCGCGGTGGCGGTGTAACAGGCCCCCGGCCCGACGGCCGCGCCCGCATTGGAGATAAAGGTGTTTCCGCAGAAGATGCCGGCGGCGATCATGTGCTGTGGTTGCGCGATCGCGTTAATCGCATACAGCAATCGCTGCATCCGCGGGGTAATCGCCGTCCACGGAATCTCGAATAACTCGGCGACGGCGGCGCGATGCGCCAGCAGGCGGGCCTGATCATACGTGGTGTGGGGTAATATCCCCGCCGCCTGCAACGCCGCCAGCGCGCCATCGACCACGGCGATCTCCCGCTCCACTGGCTCGACGCTGCGAAACGGGTCATCATACTGAATCGTGTAGGTGCGCCAATCGTCTTGTTGATACTCCTGCGGCATGCCGGACCTCCGTTATGTTGGGTTGCGCAAAATCATGGCGATAATGAGCGGTGATTATACCATTTTGTCTGAGATAACCGGTAGAGAACTGCCGGCTCCCAGGTGATATACCTTGCCTTCTCTTTTTGTAACCGTTCAAGGCCACTTGCACTTGCACTTGCACTTGAACATATGATTATCCCTGTAAGTGTAAACACTCGCTCTACCCGCAATGATCACATCCTTCAATGATCTTAATCTGCGAAATCTGCGTAATCTGCGGTTACAAAAGCCGATAGCCTGAACACGAACTCTCTTTTTTTCTCTCTGCGTTGTCCTCTGCACCTCCGCGTCTCCGCGTTGAAATGACATAACGGAGTAAGATATAATCCTTCTTTGTATTAGACAGCGCTAAAGGACACGACCACCAGCCTGGCGAATAGTGCAACGATCGACCGTTCCCATATCCCACCCGAGGAGACGCCCATGCGCGGTGAGCAAATACGTGAATCTCTCCACAACGGAACGCGGGTCTATGGTACCCATGTCGCCAGTCTGACCAATCCGCTGTCGGCGAAGATGCTGACCGGCGTGCCGTATGACTATATCTTCATCTGCAACGAGCATATGCCTATCGACCGTACAGAGACGAGCATGCTCTGCCAGTTCTATGCCGCGCACGGCATCTCGCCCATCGTGCGCATCCCCTCGCCGGATCCGTATCAGGCCGCCATGGCGCTGGACGCCGGCGCACAGGGGATCGTCGTGCCGTATATCGAAACGGTGGCCGAAGTGCAGGCATTGGTCGGCGCGGTGAAATATCGCCCGATCAAAGGGCGCTTCCTCCGCGAATTGCTGGATGGCGCGCGCCGGCCTGCGCCGAAGACGGTCGAGTTTCTTTCCCGCTTCAATCGTGACAACTACCTGATTATCGGCATCGAAAGCGTCGCAGCGTATGAAAACCTGGATGCGTTGATGGCGGTGCCGGGCGTGGACGGTGTCTTTATGGGCCCGCACGATCTGACGGTGAGTATGGAAATCCCCGAAGAATACGAGCATCCGGACTTCCTGGCGCTCGTCGTAGATGTGGTGCGACGGGCACGTGCCGCCGGTGTAGGGGTGGGCATTCATTACAGTCAGGCGGTCACCCCGGATGAGCGGTTCGTCGCGTTGATGCACGAAGGCATGAACTGGATTCTCTACGGCGCGGACGTCAGTCTGGCGCGCGCCGAGATGACCAGGCGCCTGACAGCCTTCCGCGCGCAGATGGGCGATGCCTTCACGCCCGATGGTCCCGCGACGAATGCGCCCGCATCCTGTCTATTCACCAATGAACCGTAAATGCTGAGAGGCTGTTTTCCAAGTCTCGGTGCCGGAATGCTGAGGCGATTTTTGTTTCCCGCAAGGCGCCTTTCCGAAGTCATATGCGGACATATTACGCAGGAAAGGCAACGCGGCGGAAGACAAAAAGCGTCCAGCAGACCGGTGCCGAGACTTGGAAAACAGCCTCTGGGAGCGCGGGCGTCCCGCCCAATGCCGTTAAAATAAGCATCCTTCGCCGGGACACCAAGGTGATTGTGTCACCCATAAGCGTTATCGCTCTCACACGCGTAGGCAGACAACGCAAAAGGGAACCGTTTCGGTAATA
>Ga0118677_10006661_pt1 | contig 19441 bp, 13 predicted proteins | sample AliMusrvi5mmetaG_FD_86154 | JGI IMG/M metagenome (GOLD analysis project Ga0118677, IMG submission 86154)
ACCATCGACTTCGAGGGCCGAAATTACGAGATCGCCACCACCGCCAAGAAGTCGGTCACGATCATACAACACCCAAACCATAGATTCCGGGTTGTCGAGCACCCCCCGAAGAACGTGTGGCCCGCTATTTTAGGCACTTTCGGCCTCTAACGGACTGTCCGGTTTTGAACAGGCGAGAAATCCGGTTTTGAACAGTCGCCGAGGGTGCAGGACAATAAAGTTAGCTTCGAGTGGCTGAGAAGAAATGGCCGCTAGTGAGGGTGGAACATGTCCCGGAGGGCATGCGCGTCAAGTTAAGGGCAAAGGGCCTGGAATTCGCCGGTATTCAAGGGCCAAAGGCCCGCTTCATACCAGCCCAGGGCAACGCCCTGGGTAGCGGCATCACCATGGAGATCGAGGGCTGAAAGCCCGACCCATGAGACGGTGAATTGCCCGCCAACCGCCCCATATCACGGGCTTTCAGCCCTCGATATATCATGGCTGCGCATGACCTTGGGCGTTGCCCAAGGCTGGTATGGGTAGGGCCGTTGGCCCGGAAAAACCAACTCCAAAACCGCGAAAATGTGGCAAATCATTTTCCACCAGGATCAGGAAGTGTGCCCCTTCTTCTCTTCGCCTCTCACCGCGCCGCATCCAGCATCGCCCGCAGGTTGGCGGACGGCGTGGCGGGCGGGATCGCGCAGCCGGCGTTGAGGATGAAGCGGGGGTTGCCGGCAAACACGGCAAGCAGCTCGCGGGTTTTGTCAGCCACGAGTTGCGGCGTGCCCAGCGCGAGCACGCCAGACGGGTCGATGTTGCCGCAAAACACCGCGCGATCCTTGAACGCGGCGCAGGCCGCGCGGACGTCGGTCTTGTAGTCCAGCTCTAACACATCAGCGCCGGTGGCGAGCATGTCATCGAGGATCAGGGTGGTGTTGCCGCAGATATGCAACAGATACGGTTTGCCCAGGGCGTGGGCCGTGGCGACGATTTCGCGTTCCCACGGTTGGGCAAAGGTCCGGTACATCGCCGGGGAGATCAGGTCCGGACTGGCCGGGCTGTCGCCATTGGACAGCATGTCGGCACCGGAGGCCGCCATCAGCCGCAGAAACTGGCCGCTGGCCTCGGTGCAGTGTCGCAGCAACAGGTCCACATCGGCACGCGAGTCCTCGTCCATCAGATCCATCAGCCACTCCTCCGGGCTGCGCATCATGCTGGCCAGTGAAAACGGCGCCTGGTCGCAGTTGCCGCGCACGCAGATCTCGTCGCCGAAGTGCGCCTTGAGAAGCCGCACCGCCTCTAACCAAACTTGCACGCGCGGACTGGCCGCGACGTCGGGTGGTGGCAGGTCGCGCACGGCGGCGAGTTCCGGCAGGCAACCGCGCTCGCAGCGGGCCGGGTCATCCTCGGGGAAATCCACCGGCACGCCGACAGCACCGGCCAGGGTGGCGGTATCGATATCGACGCAAATGGCGTCGTAATCGTAGGTTTCGACGGCTTGGATGAAGGCGGCGGCGATTTTCGCGGGGTCCTCGCGGTATTGGCGCTGGGTGATGCCGGCCTCGCGGGCGGCCATCAGGAAGTTATGCAGCATGACCGGGATGCGGTCCGCCGCCTCGCCGCGCAAGGCGGCTTCGATGCGTTGTTTGCCGTTCATGAGTGGGTGGGTGGTGATGAGGGAAACGTGATGGGGTTGCTAGGTTAAATGGTGATCTCAATGCGCGGCGAGCACGAGTTCAGCGCGGTATTTGGTTAGGAGTTGGCTGGCGACCTCACAGGCGTTGCCTTGCGGGGTGGTGGGGAAGTTTCCGGCGGTGGCGGCCACCCACCGGTCCTCGAAGGCGATGCGCCATTCGTTGTAGGCCGGCTTGTCGAGCGGCTTGCCGTCGGCCAGGCCGGCGTCCATGCGCTTGATGTATTCATTCCAGCGCTCGATATAATAACTTCCCATCAGGCCGTTCCATTGGCGGTTGGCATAATCGTCGAGACAGGTGCCCGCCTTTTCCCAGGTGGTGACAATTTGGCGGGCATCGAATTCGTAGTAGGCCGCTTCGGCCGGTGTGGCGCCCCACGAGCGGGCATCGGCGAGCCATTTGCCTAACAAAAACTCGTGGCGCGTGGCGAGCAACGTGTCGATGTCGCGGCCGATGCCGAGGAACAGCGCGGCCTCGCGCCGGAAGGCCGGCAGATCCTTGGATTCGGCGGCGAGCATCATCCGGGCGTGAATGATGGCGGCCTGGTTGGAGAGCGCTTGGCGGGTCAGGTTGACCAGATCGAACTGATAGCCGTCGGCCTGACGACATGCGGGGTCGGCCTTCGCCATTTGATAGACCGCGGCGACCAGGTCCTTCTGCTGATAGGGATAGGAGTGATCGCTCCAGCGGTTGCTGGGGCCGGACTGGAAGTCGTCCTGCGGCAGGCCTTGATAGATCGTGCCGTGTCCCCAGATGCCGATGCCGTTGTCGAGCAGCACTTTTTCCGCGAGGGTTTGCCAAGCCGCGAGTACCGCCGGATCGGCGCGCCCGGCCCGCCGCGTGGCATAGTCCGCCACCCAGGATTTCAGATCGAGGGCGGTGTGATTGTGCCACGGTTGTTCTAGCAAAAGGTCATAGGCGATCGGGTTGACGCTGAGGCCTTCGAGGGTGGAGCCAACGCCGAGGCAATTGGGAACTGACAGGGCCTGGGTGAGGCGGGAGGAGAGTTTGTGGACGGGGGCGACGAGCTGGGTGGAGCCGCCGAAGTTGGCCAGATAGCACCAGATGAACGGGGCGCCGTAGAAATTCTCCGAGCGGCGGAAGAACTCGGCTTCCTCACAGGCGTAATCCAGATAGACGAGTTTGCCTTGCGGCACCGCACGGGTCATGGCGGCGAGCCGCGGCGGAGTCCATTTCGCATCATAGAAGAACGTCCATGACATCTGATACCAGACCGCCTCGGGATCGGCCGCGGCCATGCCGGTGTAGATCGACTTGGCCACGCTGGCCAGATAGTCCGGTTCCCAACTCGGCGGCGGGATTTCATTGAAAGGATCGGCCCCATAAAAGTGGTCGGTGCCGAAAATCTCGGTTTGCTTCTTGAGGAAACGGATTTGAATTTCCTGAAACAGCGGGTCGGTGGGATCGACGAACCACGTGGCGTAACGGGCGTCCATTTCGCCCCAGCCCGGCGTGATGCCGGTGACCTTGGCGTCGGGCTTGGCGGTCTTGAGAGCTTCCGGCACATGCCCGGCAAAGCCGCCGAGGATGGGCTTCATGCCGAGCGCGCGGGCCTGTGCCAGGATCTTCAACTGCAGCTTCTTCTGTCCCTCGATATAGGACAGCGGCAAGGGACCGCCCCACTTGTCGAGATTGGCCATGCGGTGCCATGGCAGGTGGGCCGGCGCGCAGAAGTACGAGCGGATCTGCTCATCGGTTAGGCCATAGCTTTTCCAGACTTCCAACCAGATCGCCTCCTGGCCGCATTGCAGCAGCGGCCGGTTGATGCCGTTCATGGCCATCCAGTCGATGAAGCGCTGCCACTGGTCCCATTGCCACCACGGCATGGTATATCCATAAGTGCAGTAGTTGAGGAAAAACCGCTCCTTCGCGGCACAGGTCTGCCGCGTCTTTTCCTTGGGCAGCGGCAGCGCGCCTTGGAGTGTGAGCGGGCCGGCGGCCTGCCAATCGAAGTTGACATGTGCCTCGTGGCGCAGGTACCAGTTGAAGGCCATCGCCAGGCTCAGTCCGCTGTTGCCACGCAAGACGATCTTGCCATTCACGGCCTCGATTTCAAAGACATCCTTGCCGTCCGCGGCGGCTAACAACTCGACTTGAAACGAGTCCGCCTGTGGCGGCAACACCCGTTGAATCAACTGGCGCGCCGCGAGCGGTGCGGCAGGCACCGGCGGTGCCGCAGCCTCTGCGGCCGGCGCGGGAAATTGGAGGGCTGCGGTGAGCAGCAGGGCGAGGGAGATGGCGGGCTTGTTCATGGCTGATAGGTTGCGCGGTGGTCTTACAGTGATTCGAGGGCGGTTCTACCCGAAGTTCGGAAATCGGGAAACCACGGATTACACGGATTCAACGGATTATCAAGAGGATCGTCATTGTGAAATTACTCTGCCAACCTTCCGTGAAATCCGTTCCAACCCGTTAATCCGTAGTTTGAAGAAGGTCAATTACCAAATCAACCCGGATTCACTCGGCCAGTGGCACCATCCACTGGTGGAGATGCTCATTGGTGAAGCGGCGGGCATGCTCGGCGGGATCGGGCGGGGCCTTTTCCATGGTGAGGTCGACGCCGACGTTGCCGTCGTTGGCAAATTGTTGGATGGTGATGGGGTGCAAGCCCACGGCCAGGGTGACCGGAGCGAGGCCGTCCTTGTGGATTTCCACCGGCTTGCCATCGATGCTGAGCCGGCTATCCTTGGCGCGGCAGATGATGCGGTACTCACCGGCCGTGAGGGCCTCGAAGGTGCCGGTGGCGACCAGCGCCAGCGGGCCGCCGAGGTTGCGGGCGAGTTTGTCGGTGGACTCGAAGCGGGCGAGCTTGCCGGTGGCGACGGGCTTGAGCTTGGCGAAGTCGGGCATGGCCTCGAACCTGGTGCCGGCAGGCGCCTCGTAAAGTTGATAGGCCACGCGCGGTGCCTCGCAACGCAATTCGATCCACTTGGTGCCGCCCAACGGTTTGTCGTCGGCTCCGAAGGCACGGATGCGCAACTCGGCGCGAGGTCCGTAATAGCCGGTGATGAAAACCTCGCCGGCTTGTTTCGCTTCGATCCGGAAGGGTTCGCTGTAGAGAGTGCCGGCGGCGGGTGTGGGGTTCTTGCCACCCACCGTGTAATAGATCCTGGCGTTCTTGATCGGGCTGGCCAGGGTGACGGTGACCGGCTGCTTGCTGAATAGGTTTTCCTGGGTGTTAATCAGCCCGTCGAGTTTGACCGCGACCGGATAGAGCAACTTCTCCAACATGGCGTCGGTGTGGGCGAAGCGTGCGTAGTAGTCCTCGAACGAGCGGCGGGACCACGGGCTGTAGAGGCGCTCCTGGCGGGCGCAGACCTTGTCGCGCATGGTGGGGATGGCGACGTTGGGACCCTGCTCCCAAAACACCATTTGGCCGCCGATGACCTGCGGGTTCATCTCAAACTGCCGCGACTGCGATTGCTCGTTGAGGTTGAGCAGCCACTTGTTCCACTCGTAGTTCTGCCGGGCACTCCAGGAAATGGCCGGCGTCCACGGGACGTTGATGAGGTGATATCCCGCGGCTAACAATGCTTGCGGCGCATAGGACGATCCATGCCAGGCCATGATGATGACGTCCTTGTCCACCGGTTCGTTGGAGCCGAAGCCTTCCCAGCAAATGGTGCGCTTGCCGTGTTTTTTGACGATGGCGTTGACGCGGTTGATGAAGTGGGCGAAGACCTGCCCGCTCTTGACGCCCTTGGCTTCGAGAGCGGCCAGTTGCGCCTTGACGGCCGGATGGGCGAAGAAGGCGCCGAACTGGGTTTCATCAGCGCCCATGTGGAAATACGGCGAACTCTTGAACAGCTCGCAGGCCTCGCCGATGAGCGTGTCTAACACCGGATAGATTTCCTCGCTGGCGATGTTGATGACCCCTAACGTGTCGAACTTGCCGGTGGCGGGGTTCTTGGCACCGAAGACCTCGGGCATCGCCTTCTGCAGGGCGCTGCTGTGGCCGGGCAATTCGATTTCCGGCACCACCGTCACGCCGTGGGCGTCGGCATAGGCGATGAAGTCCCGCATTTCCCCCAAGCTGTAACTGGCGTCGGGCGTGGGAATTGTCGGATAGGCCTTGGAGGGCAGCCGATAGCCTTGGTCGTCGGTGAAGTGAAAGTGCAGGAACTGCACCTTGTAGAGCCGGCAGAGGTCGACCACCTCATAGAGATATTCGATGGGATGCCACTGGCGGGCGACGTCGAGCATGTTGCCGCAATACTGCGAGCCGGGTTTGTCCTCGACGAGCATTTGAGGCAGGCGCAGTTGCTCGCCGGTCCCTTGGAGCGCCTGGAGCAGGGTGACGCTGGCCATCGCCGCGGCCTGATAGCTGACGCCTTCGACGGTGATGCCTTTGGGGGAAACCGCGATGCGCTGGGCGAGGCCGGTTAGAGAAGGGTCGAGCTTGAGATAGGGATCGTCGGTGAAGGTCAGCGCGGGGGTGATCTTGAGGCAGATGTCCTGGGCGGTGGCCGGGCCTTGGGCGACGGGAATGACGCGTTGGGCGAGGCGGACGATTTCAGCGGATAGAAGGTTGGCCAACGGGACGAGTTCCGGGCTGGCAGCCACAATGCGGGTGGCCGGGCCAAGGGTGACGAATGAAGTTTCGACCTTTCCGCGCATCGGCCAGGGGACGAATCGGACCAGTTTCGAATCCGCTTGCAGGCCGATGGGTGCGGCCAGCGCGAGTGCCGGATCGCACGCGCCGCTGGCTGAGCGGTCCTGCGCGAGGCCGCCTAACGGGGCACTGATTGCCAGAATCCAGGCGAGCGGGCGGAGAGGGGTCTTCATCGGATTACGGAACGTGGTTCGGCACTGGCGGCGGGAACCATCCCGGACCGGCAGCGAGCGGGGCAGGATGGCGGGCGGATGGCAACAAGGAAAGCGCCAATCCGGGCTTGTGTAATGTGCAAGGATTGTATATCTTGCCGGCAGAGGCCATGAGGGTAAAACCACCATCCACCCATCCGGTACCGGTTCACTTGACGCTCGCCGAGCAGTCCGCGGACTGCATCCGCAAGGGCCTGCACGGCGACCGTTGGCAAGGCATCATGCCCGCAGAGGGCGAGTTGTGCCGCGAACTGGGCGTGTCCCGCGGCACGCTGCGCTGCGCGCTGACCATGCTCTTCGAGGAAGGCCTGCTCCATCCCGGCGGCCGCGGCGGCCGCCATGCCATCGTCACGGCGGTCACCGCGAAGAAGTCCAAATTCCACGCCCTCCACGGCAATCTGGTGCGGGTGCTCAGCCCGCAGCCGCGCTTCGTCATCGCCGGCATGACCAGCCTGCTGTTCCAAACGATGAGCGAAACCTTGGGCCGCGCGGGCTTGCATTTTGAGTTCGAATATCATGCCGGCCTGTGGAGCTTGCGCCGCCCGGTGTCGTTGTTGCGCAAAATCACCGCCCAACCCAACACCGCCGGCTGGGTGCTTTACCGCACACCGCATTCCATCCAACAGTGGTTCGCAAAGTCGGGTATCCCGGCCGTGGTGCTCGGCAGCGTGTTCCCGGATGTCGCCCTCTCCCATGCCGAGTTCGATCTGGTCGCGGCCAGCCACCATGCCGCCGGCATGTTTGCCGCTCGCGGCCATCGCCGGATGGTCTTCATCACGGTGGAAAATGCCACCCCGGGCGACCTCGCCAGCGCCGATGCCTTTGTCGCCGCCGCCGCCGCCGCCGGCGCACATGCCGAAATCGTGGTGACCGACGACACCGTGCCCGGCCTATGCCGCAAACTCGACAGCCTGTTACTCGCCTTCCCGATACCGACCGCCTATTTTGTCGCCTTCCCCAACCATGTGCCCGCCACCATCGGCCACCTCAGCCGCCGCGGCCTGCACGTGCCGCGCTCCGCGGCGGTGATTTCCCGCATGGATGCCCGGTTGCTGGCCGAAAGCATCCCGACGGTCGCCCGTTATAAAATGGATGCCGAACGCTTGGGCCGGGGCCTGGCCCGGCTGCTGCTCAAGGCGCTCAACCCCGCCAGCCAAGCCACCATCGGCAAGTACGTCATCATGCCCGAGTATGTCGACGGCGAAACCGCCGGCGGCCGGGTGGGTTTCTAGCGGGATCCCGCCTGCGCGGTTGTCCTATCCTTGTACAACGCCGAACCGCTTCTAACCGCTTTCATTGTGAATCGGCGTGCCCTACTCTGGCCGTCGGCCTGATTTCACCAGCTTGTCCAACCAAGAACCAAGACCATGATAATCCCCATGAAAAACTCCCTGAACCTGGCAATCATCACCCTGCTGGCTGCCGCGCAATGGAGTCACGCCGCCAACCCGAGCGGTGCCCACAAAGCCCCCAACACTGAGTTGACCCGCACGGTCGCGCGGGACACCGGCAGCCTGCCGACAAGCGCCACACTGGCGGCACAGCCACCGCCGAAAACCGCTGGCGGCACCGCCGAGCGTGCCACGCCGGCCTTCATTCCTTGGCCCAAGACGGTCGAACTCAAGCCGGGCCAAATCCGCCTGGCCCCGGCGCGGATCGTCGCGGGCAACCCGGCCCTGAAAATGTTAGCCGAGGTCCTGGCCGGCGAGGTCGCCGCCACCCACGGCCTGAAACTCCCCGTCGCCAGCGCCCCGGCCAAACCCGGCGATATCGTGCTGACACTTGATGCCGGCCTGACCGGTGAGGCCTACCGCCTCAACATCGACTCGCAGGCCGTCGTGGCGGGCGGCAATTACGCCGCAGTGGCCCTCGGCACCGTCAGCCTGTTGCAGGCCATCACCGGCACCGGCGACACCAGCGCCCTGCCCAAGCTGAGCGTGCAGGACAGCCCGGACAAGGCCTACCGCGGCCTGATGATCGATGTCGCCCGCAACTATCACACCATCGCCAGCCTCAAGCAAATCACGGACCTGTGCCGGTTCTACAAGATCCGATTCCTGCAGTTGCATCTAACCGACGACCAGTCCTTCATGTTTCCCACCACGGCGTTCCCCAAGGTGCTGACCCAGAATCAGACCGGCAACAAGCCCTACCCGCTCGACGAACTGAAAGGCCTGGTTGCCTACGCCGACGCCCGTGGCGTGACGATCATTCCCGAGTTTGACATCCCGGGCCACAGCGCCTCGCTGAACCGCTCCGACCCGGATTTCTGGATGATCCGCGGCACCAAGCCCTATGAGCATCATGCCAGCATCAACTTCGCCCGCGACGAGGTCATTCAGGCCTGCGAAACGCTCATCGGCGAGATGTGCCAGGTCTTCAAGAGTTCGCCCTACTTTCACATTGGCGGCGACGAGGCCGACTATGTTTTCGCCGACCAGAACGCCCAGTTCCAGGCGACGTTCAAGAAGCTCGGCCTGGGCCCCAAGGCACAACACGAGTTGTACCGCCGCTTCCTCGGCCTGATGGACGCCGCGGTCAAGAAAAACGGCAAACACACCATCGTGTGGGAGGGCTTCGGCCGCGAACCGGGCAGCAAGTACCCGATTCCCAAGGATGTGACCGTGATGGTCTATGAAAACCGCTTCTATCAGCCCGACGACCTGGTGGCGGACGGCTACACCATCATCAACGCCTCCTGGACGCCGCTCTACGTGATGCGCGTGCTACCGGAATACACCCGCAAAATCTTCGATTGGAACGTCTTGCGCTTCGGTGCGTTCACCAACGATTTCGCCAAGACCACCTGGCGGCAACTGAAGCCTAACAAACTCATGAGCGGTTCCCAGATCTGCTCGTGGGAGCAACCCCAGGCGAGTGAAATCGCCAACCAGCGCTGGCCCCTGGCCGCCATGAGCGAGCGCGTTTGGAACAACGACGCCGGCAAAGGTTGGCCCGATTTCCAACAACGCCTGGCGCAGGCCGACGCGCTCTTGGACGGCCTCGTCCACAAGGTCGGCTGGAAATGCGAGGGCTTCTCCAACGTCGAGGACCGGATCTTCGACACCTCCCTCACCCTGACCATGAGCGCCACCGCTCCTGGCACGATCCGCTATACGCTGGATGGCAGGGCCCCAACGGCCGAGTCCCCGGCCTATTCCGCTCCGTTGGTTCTCGACAAAACCACTTTCGTGCGGGCGGGTTTGTTCGATGCCGCGGGCGTGCAGGCAGGCGGCTTGACCGAGGATCACCTCCGCCGCGCGGGCAAATAACGCGGGGTTGTTCTTTCTTTGTACACCGGAAAACGGATATCTTCTGCTTTCATCTTGGGCTTCCGCTTTGCATTCTTAGCCGTCAATTCCAAGTCACATCCACATGCCAATCCTCGCCAATGCTCGCAATCCCCTCGACACCGAGGAAGTCCTCGCGTGTCTCGATACCCACCGCGAGGCGGAGGCCTCCGCGCCGGTGAGGTTCCCTGCGGACCTCCCACCCGCCAGCGCACAGGAGCACGAGGAAGTGCTCGCGCACTTGGAACGCCTGCGACCGGATGTGATCAAGCCGGCCGACGGCTTCATCCCCTACCCCTACTGCATCCCCGGCGGCTTTTACCATCAACAATGGGATTGGGATGGATTCTTCATCGCCAGTCATCTGGCAGCACGCAACCCGCCCCAGCCGCAGTACCTGAAATACTGGACCTTCAATGTCCTGGCGTCCACCCTGCCCGATGGCGACGTGGCGGCATGCATCACCCCGGAAGGCCCGCGCATCGGCCATCCCTCGCTGCGCTTGAAACCGTTTCTGGCCCAAGGCGCGGAACTGGCAGCCCGCCTGCTGGATGACTACGGCTGGCTCGAGGAGCGCTACGAACAAATCGTTGGCATTGCCACCCGCCGGGAGAAGACCCATTTCATCAAGGACTACGGCCTCTACGTCTGGGACGATGCCATGCAGTCCGGCGCTGACAACAATCCGGCGATCGGCAACGACCCGGCGGCGACCAAAGCCATGATCGCTTGTGACATCAACGCCTTCATTTACCGCGAGTATCTCGCCCTGGCCCGCTTGGCGCAACGCCTCGGCCGGCACTCGGATCAACCCCTCTTCGCCGCCAAGGCCGCGGCCTTGCTCGAAGCGCTCAACCAACACCTCTGGGATGCCGAATCCGAATCCTACTGGAACCTGCACGTCGACTCGCGCCAATGGTGCAAGTGCGTCTCCTACTCGAACTTCGTGCCGCTCTGGGCCGACATGGTGCCGCCCGCGCGTGCCAAGGCAATGATCCGCCGCTACCTCTGGAACGACGAACACATGCTCACACCCTACGGCCTGCGCTCGCTCTCACGCCAGGACCCGGACTACAACAACGTCAACGTGATCACCCCGTATTCAAACTGGCAGGGGCCGGTTTGGCCCATCGCCAACTACTTCTACTTTGTCGCCTTGATGAACCACGGCCGCCGCGCCGAAGCCACCGAACTGGTCCGTCGCCTGTCCCGAGTGTATCTCCGCGACATCAACTCCTGCGGCTCGTTGCACGAGAATTACGATGCCGAAACCGGCGTCGCGATGGCCCCTTCGGCCTCCCAGTCCAAGCACGGGCTGGAGGGCGGCTTCATCGGCTGGAACCTGTTGCTCCAAGACATGATCGAAATGCTCGACGGCCGCCCCAACCTGTTGCAGTAGCCCGCGGCCCGGGTCAGGAGCTTGCCGGGTCCGCGGGAAGCTTGAGTTTGGCGGCACGTTTGAAGAACACATCCAGGTCCCCGTGGCAGTCCTTGAGCAAGTGCCGGAACACCGGGCCATTCTTCTGATAGGTGATGATGGATACGAGGTGGGCATTGTTGAGGTCCTGGGTGAGCCATGATTCCAGGCCGTGGCCGCCCCAGCTTTGGCGGAGCTTGCGGAATCGGGCGCGGAGTTCGCTCAGGACGGCGGCTTTTTCCCGCCGCATTGCGTCCGGCGGCCGGCCGCTGGCGTAGAGAGTTTCGAGCTTGCCGCGCGTGGCGTCGATCTCGTCGTAAAACTGGTCGCGCCGGACGAGGAGTTGTTGATAACGGCGGAGGTCCGCGTTGCGGTGTTGATAGCGCAGCCAGCGTTGCACCCCTTCCTCGGCAAAAACCGTGGCCAGGCTTTCATTGAAGGCGGTGTCGCCGTGACGGAAGAGCCTGCGGTGGGTGAGTTCGTGGAAGATGAGTTCCGCCAGCGCAATGTCCGAATTGTGAACGAAACAATTCAGCACCGGTTCATGAAACCAGCCGAGCGTGGAATAGGCATCGGTCCCCTCGATATCGACATCACAGCCTTCCCCGCGGAGTTCCGCCGCCAGCCCCCTGGCATCGCTTTCCCGGAAAAACCCGCGGTAGTCCAAATGCCCCAGCATCGGATACCACCAGGTCTTCGGCTTCAGCGAGAACTCGGGGGCAGCATAGATCACCCACGTGACGTATTTGCGCCCGAGGTCCGCGTAGGTGCCGTAGCTGGCATCGCCTGGAAGTGTTAGATGCCCGCTGGCGAAACGCCGGATCCCTTGGACAGCCACCAACTGACGGCGCAGTTGCGGATCCGTGTGGGAATCCGCCACGATCTGTGCAATGGGCCGGCTCTTGCGGGAAATCTCCAACTGCCCGCCGACCGCTTGCCCGTAAAATTGCAAGGTCTGACAGGACGCCAGCATGAGCACGCCGGTGACGACTGCGAGAAGAATATGAATCGAGCGAGGCACGGTGAGGCGCGAGGACTACGCGATTTGTTCGGCTTACTAACGATGAAAACGAACTCAGACACGACGACCAAATTGTACACCGGTCTCGACGTCCATAAAGAACAAACTTCGGTGGCCATCGTCGAACGCCTAGCCTAGCCGCCGGGCGATTGGGGTGTGGTTGGGGTGAAACGGTGGTGCTGATGCCGGTCGGCTACGGCGACTTGCTAGCTCTTTCTGGTCGGGTGCGGCACGTAGGTAACACCCGGCAATCCTTCAAGGAATGCATCTTGTGTCAGCAGTTTAGCCGATGTCTCAAGAGCAGTCGCGTAGATGATTCCGTCTCCAAGGGACAGGCGATGGCGATGGCTCACTTCAGCCGCAATCACTGCAAGCCGCTCATCAAGAGGGACAATCGTTCCTGCCTCATTAGTGCTGCGACTGTGAGAGCGTCGCTTTGGCTCGATTCTCGTAGCACCCAGCGATACACCTCGGTAATCGAGATTGCGGATACGACAAGATCCGCGGTATTCTCGATCGCCTTCTCGAAACGCCCGGCATTGGAGCCACCGACGAAGAACTCAATCCATCCGGATGAATCAACTACGGTAGGCATCGGTCATCCTCTCTTTGAAATGTGTTCTTGTGCCCCTTTAGAAAGCCTCTGAGGGAACTCGCCGAGCGGACAGGTATTAGTTCGATCCGGCCCTCAAGCTGGATCACCTCGACTTTGTCGCCTGGCGCCATGACCAGCCTGTCTCGCACATCCTTTGGGATGACGATCTGAAATTTGGGTGAAACGGTTACGGTTGCCATATCGATGCGGGTACCGTTGCACGGGTTCCAGATCGATGCAAGGAATATTTTTGGCCACTATTCCGGCCACGACAGCAGTATTCTAGCGAGGCTCCGCCTCAGACCCAAGACTGCAAGACACAAGACACAAGACACAAGATGAAGAACTTGACCTAACGACAACATCTTTCACTTTTCAAGGACTCTAGCCCTTCTCCAATTCCGGTGCCATCTCCCCATGATCAAGTCGATCCGCCAGGATCCGGAGCACAAGCGATTCCACTTTCGATATCGCCTCGCGCTGCGTATCGCCGTACGCCAACGCACCTGGAATCTGCGGTGACATAGAAGCTGTGGTGCTCATCCCGGTCGGCAGCGGCGGCTTCGCCTTCTTAATGTTGATGGTATGGCTTCATAGCAAGCTGCTGGCCCAGTCTTTCATGAGTCGCTCACAAATTCCTCCCTTGCCAAGAGATGAATCTGGGGGCTACACGCGCTTGCCACCACCGACTTGCTCGCCCGGAGGATTGATATCGAATGTGTAGGCAATTACTTCACGAATCTGTTCCATTACCTTGCCGTGGAATATTCCGATCGGACCTTGGAGTTCATGGTGTTGAATCGCCTGAATGCCCTGTATGTTGGCGTAACTTCGCTCCCGCAGAAACGGTCGCGAAGGCAACTCCACTTCGTAAGCGGATCCTCTGTTAGCCGTCGTGATCGGAGCGCAAATCGACAAAGCCCTCGGCGCAGAAGCATCTTCTCGGGAAACGACCAACATCATCCTGACCTTCCCTCCCATGCCAAGATCCACTCGGTAGACCTCTCCAGGTTTAGTCCTCATAAAGGGAATTGATGGCGTCCTGCCTCATCTGCGTGGGAAGCAGCAAGTCGCTGTTATCGGGAATCCCCACAATGAACGGCAGCCCGCGCCTCAGCCTTACCTGACTTAGGAACATTCTGATCGCCTCCGTCGTGTTGATGCCCAAGGTGCCGAAGACAGCTTCAGCATCGGCCTTCAGCTTGGAATCTACCCTTGCTCGCACAATCGCCTCTTTCATGGTGCCATTGTAGCACAAATGAGCCACCTTGCAAGTGGAATCTTCAAATTCTTTCTGGGGCAACATTGAAGTGCATCCGCGCTATCGGGTGGCGTTACTGGGTGGTTGAGTGGCGAAGGGAAGGTTGGCATCCATGGTTTGTTAGGCTCTTTGATTTCCTTGCTTGCAGGCTCGACGACCGAAGAAGACGATAAGCAACTTGATGAAATATGAACAGCCAAAATACACCACAGCCTCCCAGAAGAGGAAAACGACCAGAAACTGAAATCCGCCGGACATTCCGACTGGAATAATCTTTGTAGGAAGGGCCACAAAATCGCTGATCTTCAGCCAGTAGATCTGAGAGGGATTAGGATCGGACGACGCGAAACCGCTCCAAATGCCGCAGAGCAGCATCACGCCCAAGACGGCAACTACACTGGCAAGACAGAGTGTTACACGAATAGGGCCTGGAATTGTGTTCTTCATTCTACTACCTAACGTCAAAATCCACCGATGACCGGTGTTTGGACTGTGGTTGGATTGGTGGCTATGAGGCTTACCGGTCATTCGGTGCGATGCCTTGTTCGGCCTTGATCGGGTGCGAAATATGGACTTACTTTAACATCTGGGATTGCTTCTTGAAGAAGTTTCATCGCCCGGTCATAGAGCCGCCGACCTACCAGCTTGTCATCAAAGTCAGCCCGTAGATTGCTGCCCAATCCGCTCGGATTGTCGAAAAATATGAACCCAGAATCCAACCGTCGCCCATCCTCCAGCCAAATGGTGAACGACGTATCGCAATTCTCTCCGGATGCTCGCACAACGACCGCTGCAATATTGAGATCATATGGGCCGTGGCTAACCCTTTCGGTGAAATTCGTAATAAGGTCCGCCATCTGGGCCTCCGATAAATTTTGGCATTGATGAAATGTTACTTCGGGTGCAAAGATCGGCAGATTGGGTCTGCGCCCTTCAGGTATTCTTTTATATGATGGCACGTATTCATCGCGCGAAAAGGCCTTCAACTCTGAACTGTGGGTAGTGCAGCTAATGCATCCCATCAGTGTAACGAACAGAATCGTGGAAAAACGATACATACTGATTATTATTTCTCGGCCGAACAGTGTAATTCGTTCAGGAGGGAGGGAGGGTGAAAACGGGGGTTTTGTCGAGCGGAAAACTGAGGGACGTGCGTAAGGTGCGGAAAATCAAGGGTTTGTAAGTTTGTAACCGATGGTTTATGGCTTGAGATCGGTTAGGAAAAGCGGTTCGGTTCGGGGTGGCGGGGGTGGCGGGTTCGTTTTTCCAACAAGGGGTGATTGTCACCGATGGTTGAAGCCTAACCGGAACGAAACTGCGATTTTTTTCTTGCCAGGGAGTGAGTTCTTGTGAACAGTGAATGCAGGAACCCAAAGGCGGGGGATTGGCGTGCGGATCTGGATGCGTCACGGGACTTGAATGACCAGGGAAAGCAGCGCTACGGGTTTCTGGTGTCCAGCCGATACTCGACGAAGATGATCCGACCACCGGGCTTCAGGCCGGCGAGCAGGTTGCGCGCCTTCACGGGGTGGATCGCGGGGTTGAGGGATTTGTTAGTGCCGGTTGATCTAACAATCGTGTTGCCGACACTCACGCGAAGACCTCCTTCACGGCGATGCCCTTGCCGTCCTGGGTGGCGAAGAAGGGGCGGCGTTCCACTTCAAACATCGTTTTCGGGCTGACTCCCATGGCGGTGAAAATCGTCGCGTGGAGATCGGAGATGCTCACCGGTGGGGTGGTGGCGACCAAGGGGCGCTCAGGGGCCGTGGCGCCATGGATGAATCCGCGCTTCATGCCGCCACCAAACATCACCACCGAGGTGCCGCCGGTGAAATGGCGGTGCAAGCCGTAATGTTTGGGTTCTTCCAGGGTGTCGGACTTGGCATTGGACTGGTCGGTGGCCGTCGAACCGGGCACGCCTTCGATCAGGGCGTCGCGGCTGAATTCGGAGGCGATGATGACCAGCGTGCGGTCTAGCAAGTGCCGCTCCTCCAGTTCGCGGATCAGGCGGGCGATCGGCGGGTCGATTTCGCGGTGCATCCGTTCGGTCACCGAGTGGCCGTCGGCATGGGTGTCCCAATGCAGGAAGGGCACGTATTCGGTGGTCACCTCGACGAAGCGGGCGCCGTTTTCGACGAGTTTGCGCGCCAGCAGACAGCCTTGGCCGAAGTGGGTGTCGCCGTAGGCTGCGCGGGTTTCCTTGACTTCCAGGCCGAGATCGAAGGCTTTGGCTTCGGGTGCCGAGAGCAGGCGGTGGGCGTTTTCCAACGAACGCAGCAGCGACGTTTGCTGATGATCGGACATGAACTCGCGGTGCGGATTGCGATCGACGAGTTGCTGGAAAAACGCGCGGCGATTGGCGAAGCGTCCCGGGTCCATGCTTTTCGGCGGACGCACGGCCAGCATGGCTTCCTGCGGAAAGGGCAGGTTCATCGGACCGAATTCCGAGCCGAAGAACCCGCCGGTGGTGAAGGCCTTGAGTTCCTCGGATTCACCGATCCCCTCGAGGCGCTGGCCGATGTTGATGAAGGCCGGCATCACCGGATTGCGCGGGCCTAACACCTTCGCCAGCCATGCTCCGATGTGCGGCGCGGCGACCGTCTGCGGCGGCACGTAGCCGGTGTGCCAGTGGTATTGGTGCCGCGAATGCAGGATGCTGCCAAGGTCCGGTTGGACGGCCGAACGGATCAGGGTCGCCCGGTCCATCACCTTGGCGATGTTTTCCAAGCCCTGGCAGATTTTGATAGAGTCCGCCGCGGTGTCGATGGCGGGAAAGGTGGACAACATTTTGGCCACCGGGGCGCCCTTGATGAAGGGCTGATAGGTTTTTGGATCGAAGGTTTCCGGGGCCGCCATGCCGCCGGCCATCCACAGCAGGATGCAGGCATCGGCGGTGGCCTTCGGATGCACGATGGTTTCGGCGGCGGCCGCGCGGGGCGCGGGGGCCATCAGCGCCGCGAGGGACGCGGCGGAGAGTTTTTTGAGGAAATCCCGGCGGGGTTGGTCGGGATCGAGGGCGAGGGTTTGCATGGTTAGGACTTTCAGCGGATGATTTGAAATTCAGGCAGCATCAGGATGCCCCAGAGAAGATCCTGAATGGCCAGCGCGTCGGGCTTCTCACCGAGTGTGGTCACGCCCAGTTCGAGTTCCTGCGGCGTGGGTTCGCGGGACAGCGCGGACTGCCACAGGTGGTTGGCCAGATCGGCGGGAGTCGGAAACTTGCGGGCTAACAAGGCTTGCGCGCCCTCGGCCAGGCGCTGGTCGAGGATGGCGCCGTTGTTGAGGTCCATCGCCTCCAGGGTTGTTAGATCGCCGGGGCGGGTGGTGACAATCTGCTCGCGGTTGGGGCGGCCGAGCGTGCGCATCAGCAGATCGGAAACCAACAACGAGGCCCGGACCATCGCCTTGCCCGCCGGATCGCGTTTCACCGGCGCGTCGAACTTCGCGGGTGCCGTGCCGCAAATCTGCCAGATCGCATCGGTGAATTCCTCCGCAGTGAGCCGCTTCGGGCGCGGTCCCCGATAGACGTAGTTGGTTTCCTGAGGGGATTCCGCGAACGTCTCGGACTTCGATTGATAGGCTTGCGACAGACAGATCAATCGCAGCGTTTGCTTCAAATCGTGATGGCTTTCGACCAACTGCACCGCGAGTTCGTCTAACAAATCATCATTCCACGGCGGCGACTGCATCGCATCGACCGGATGGACGATGCCGCGGCCCATCAAGCGCTGCCACAGGCGATTGACGATGGCGCGCGGCGTGCGGCCGTTTTCCGGGTGGGTGATCAGGGTGGCGAGTTGCTTGAGGCGCTCGGCCTTGGGCAGTTTGGCATCCACCGTGCCCAACTCCGGAAACAACCAAGCGGGGACGGCCGTCTTGCCGGTCGGCTTGTCGCAGCGGAACATTTCAAGCGGCGCGTCCGAGTAAATGGCGGCCAAGCCGTAGGAGTCGCTGAGTTTCCACCGATCGATGAATGAATCGTGGCAGGACGCGCACTTGAGGTTGATGCCGAGAAATGTCTGTCCCACCGACTGGGCATATTGCAGCGGCGTGGTCTGCGCCGCCGAGACGGTGCCGCGCCATTTGATGCCATCGGCAAAGCCTTCGGTTTCGGCCGACGGGGCCACCAATTCGCGGACGAACTGGTCGTATGGCATGTTGTCGTACAGCGCGCGATAGAGCCAGCCGCTGATTTGTTTGCGGCCGCCGTCGATGTAGCCGGTGCCGGCGTAGTCATTGCGCAGCAGGTCGTTCCAAAAGGTGAGCCAGTGTTCGGCATAGGCGGTCTTGTCCGCCAGCAAGGCATCGATCAAACGGGCACGCTTGTCCGGCGTGGGGTCGGTGAGGAATGTCCGCACCTTGTCGGCATCCGGCAGCAGGCCGACGAGGTCGAGATGCACGCGGCGGAGAAAGGCCGCATCATCGAGCGCTTCGGGCCGGGGCAGCTTCTTGTCCGCGAAATAGTGGTCGATGATCCGGTCGATCGGATTGTCGCGCTTGCCTTGGGCGGGAGGCAGTTCGGGCTTTCGCGGGCGCAGAGGTGGTTCGTAGGCGGGCTGTTTGAATGCGAAGCCCGGTTCCCATTTGGCCCCGCCGAGCACCCATTCCTTGATCGTTGCCACTTCCTTCTCATCAAGCGCCTTGCCCTTGGGCGGCATCCGCTCGTCCTCGTCCGTGCTGGCGATGAGTTTCAGGACCAGGCTCTTTTCCGGGTTGGTGGCATCAAGGATCGGGCCGTTCTTCGAGCCCTGGCGAAACGAGTCCTCGGTGTTCATCGACAGCCCGCCCTTTTTCTTCGCGGCCATGTGACATTCGGCGCAGTGCTCTTTGAGGATCGGGGCGACCTCGCGGAGGAAATCCGGCGCGGCCGCAAGGGGTCCCACCAGCGCCATGCCGAACAGCAGCGCCAGCGGCAGAGAAATGGGGCGTGGATCCGGTCGAGTGGAGTTGTTCGTCATGGTTGGGGTCGGGAAAGATTCACTCGTTTGGGCAAGCCGCAAGCAAGGATTTGCCGCGCGGCGATCTTTCATCGGCAGGCGATGGCATGGAGTGAAGGTGGGAAGCACAGCGCCACACCGCTTTGGCTCAATCCCTCCACGCGCTGCCTCCGAACAAAGGTCCGGCACGTCTGCAACGTTCAGCCTCATACATCCTAAACTCGGGGGGAAATGGATGAGACCTTGTGAAGAAGGGCGGCGGGCAGGATGCCCGCGCCACCGTGGTCCGGGCATCCTGCCCGGAGTCAGATGGTCTCACATGATATCCCGGCTGAATGCCAATATTCGGCTGAGCTCAGGATGTCTGAGCCTCATACATCCTGACCCTGCCCGGTACCTTTG
>Ga0118677_10006663_pt1 | contig 19436 bp, 9 predicted proteins | sample AliMusrvi5mmetaG_FD_86154 | JGI IMG/M metagenome (GOLD analysis project Ga0118677, IMG submission 86154)
TCTCGTAGGCTGGCATCGCGCCCATCGGCACGGGCCTGGGTGTCGGCCCAAACAAGTTCAGGAGCCGGCTTTGCGCGCGCTTCAGCCGGGATATGAAATCAAGGCTTGGTTCGCGGCCCGGATCAATTCCCCAGGTCCAGAGCGTGCCGTCGGCCGTTAAGCCCACTGCAGTCCCACCCGTGCCCCAGAGTCCGATCCAGTCTGATCTGTTGTCTAACTGGCGCCACTGGCCTGCCGCCGTGGCAGTTTGTGTGCTCAACGCCTGCGTTCTTCCCCAGAGGGTACCATCAACTCGCACCTCGTAGAATTCCGTCTCGCCACACCAAGCGATGGCAAAACGCCCAGGAACGGCATGGGACGCGACCGGCCGAAAGATCGAAGCAGCGGAAGCCTCAGCATTCGGACCACCATGGAACGGCTCCCACAGTTCGCCCGCGCTATTCAACACCAATGACAAGAACCCCCCGGCCAGACCGGTCCAATTCGATTCCAGGCAGACTCGAGTCGGGGAAGGTAACTCATTCACGTTCATCCAGCCGGCTCCCACCACAGGAACCTGACCCCAGGTCCAGAGGGTTCCGTCCCGGCGCAATGCCAGCGCGCAGTTCCACGGACAGCAAACTGCCATCCAATCGTTGTTGGTGCCGACCTGAACGGGGCTCGTAGGACGCGTTCCTGCCCCAATACCCGACGGACCCACCGCGTTGTCGCCCCAGGACCAAAGGGTGCCGTCGCGGCGGAGCGCGACCGAGCGGCTGACCGAGACGGCAACACTCACCCAATCGTGGCTCGCATCCACTGCTTTCGGGTGACCACCCAAACCCGTAGGCTGACCGGAACTCCCGCCCTCCAGTCCCCACTCCCACAGAGTACCGTCACGGCGCAGCCCTACCAGGTGCCGATAGTCCGACCCAGCTTCAACCCAATCTTGGTTAGTCCCAACCCGTTCAGGTGCCACTGCCGTGGGAAAGACCCCTATTCCCGCTTTGCCCCAACGCCACAGCGAACCATCGGGCAGAATCAAAAGCACGCCAGCGGAGCTGGCAAAGACCCGAACCGGCGCGTTGCTTTGGTTAAGTGAGACAACCACAGCAGGCGCGAAATGTGACCGAGTGCGACGGACAAAGAGACCGATGCCGATGATCAAGAGCGCCAGGCCGCAGGAAAGCGCCCACCCTCTGGACCAGGTCCGTGCACCCGGCCTCAGCCCCAGGGGCGCGGAGACCGCAGCTTCGTTCCCTAGGTCTTCTCTGCGCTCTTCGCAGCGCAACGGGAGAGAATCGCGCATTTCGAGCAAGGTTTTCTCTCCTGCTGTCTTCTCAGCGCTCATCGCGTCTCTGCGGTTCAAGGGGCGCTCGCATTTTGATTGCGGTTCCGCTGCTCCAAGTCCCTGCGTTTTATTGAGTTGCCCCTCTGGCCGTGCAGTTCCAGGGCCCTGCGGACCTTTTCCCACCTCCTGCCCGCCGAACCAGCCGGTGAGGCCGGAAGACACCGGATTGAACCGGCGCAACGCGAGTTCGCGAAACCGCGTGCGGAGCTGCCACCAGGCCATCAGACCAAAGACCAAATCGGCTGTCAGCCCAAGACCCATCCATAGCTTCAGATAGAACTGCCAGCCAGGCGACCAGGTCTGCCCCAGCGCCAGCCCGAACCAGACTTCGCCTGCCCCCACGACCGCTCCGAACAATGCCCATGGCAAGACTAACACGCGCACTACGGTGCTGAGGGTGGCCTGGTTGTGGCTGCGGGCAACCAACGCCTGCCACATACCCACCCAGCTTAAGGCGACGAGATCCACCACAAGCATGAACATCCCCGCCAACCAGGGGGCTGTGTTTTTCCAACCGGGAGCGTTTTGGCGCACCATCAGGGTGAGGAGCAGTCCAGCACCGAGCACAGCTACCAGCGGCCACAAGAACTGGCGCCTCAAAGCGAGCAGTTGGCCGCGCACGATGTCCTGCACTGTCAGCGGTAGGGACAGCAATAGCTCGAATGCGCCCGTTCGCCTGTCCTCAGCCAACTGCCGGCCGGCCTCGATGGGTAACCAGACCTTAAAGGCGAAGTTCAGCAACAAGGCGGTCAGAACAGCGCTGGATGGATCCAGCCAGACGTGGCCGATGAGCGCCCAGCATACCAGCCACCATACCGCCATGCACCCGAGGAAAGTCCATACGTGGACGGGTTTGAACCGGGCGCGAGCGGTCAGCCAAAAGAAAGCATTCGTGTCCAGGGTGCGTTTGCGGAATGCGCCCTTGTCCACGGCGGGGCCGTACATCCAGGCGCGCCAGAAGTCACGCCAGCGGCTCTTCTCCGTGCGAGAAGGCTGGTCCTGCCAGGAGCGTGGGGCGATCCAGCCGGCAGTCAATACCAGCAGCCAAGTGAGGCCGTGGGTCACGCCCACCGTCCACCAGAAGAAGTTGGGCGCCAACATGTAACGGCCATCGTCGCAGAGGTAGAGGGCGTACACGGGACAGGAGAAGAGCAACTGGGGAAACTTGCGCAACCAGGGAGCGAAGTAATCCAGCGTAAACATGCATACTGCTGGCGCTACCATCAGGAGCAGCAGCAGAAGTAGATTCGCGGCCATGGCCCGTTGCAGATCTCGGCTAAGTGCTGAGCCGAGGATCCCGATGGCCAGCGAGAACAGGAAGGTGTCCATCAACACTAGCACCACGCGCCAGAACTCGCCGCTGGTGATTCCCCCCAGCAGGAGTGGGATGGCCAGCACCGGAAACACGGCGAGCAATCCATAAAAGCCGCGGACCGAAGTCGCTACCAGCTTGCCCAGCACCACGTCGTGCCCCTTCAAGTCAGTCAAAAAGAGCAAGCCGAGCGTTCCCTCGCGCTTTTCCACGCTCAGGCAATCGGCCGTGGAGCGTCGTCCGTAGGCCAGGCAATAGACCATCATGATCCCAGCCAACCATTCAAAGATCCGGCGCCCGGTCTGTGCGGATGGCAGGCCGAACGTGAGCACGAAGATCACAACCGTGACGCAGATGGCCGCCAAGGCAATGCCCAAGCGTACCCAATAGGTGGCCCACTGCCGCGAGGCCGCGCGCAACTCCCGCTCGACTATGGGCAAGACGGTCATCAGGTTGAGAGGTTAGTCACGATAGCGCAGGGCGAAGGCGTAGGCCAGGTTCAATGGCAGCGTCCAGTACAAGCCGACGGGCGAGCGCGACAAGCGCCGGCTTATGCTGCGGCACGAATAGAACCGGCGATTCGCATGTTGGTATCCGGCTAATAACGCATCTGGACTCATGTGCTGCGGGCGAAAAACTACGTCCGCTCGACCGTTGTACTTGGTCCAGTCGCGCGTGAGAATCCGGCCCTCGGTCTCCAACCGCGTGTGCAGCGGGGTACCGGGGAACGGCGTCAGGATATTGAACGTTGCGTTCTGCACCCCCACTTCCTCCAGGAAGTCCAACGTGTCATCAAACACCCCCGCCATGTCGTGGTCGAACCCGAAGACGATCCCGGCCTGTACCGTAATTCCGTGAGCATGAATCCGCTCGATGGCCTGCGCGTACTCGTCCACGCGATTGAACCCTTTCGAGACGTCATTCATGCTGGCTTGAGAAATAGACTCGAGGCCGATGAACAACTGCTTGCACCCACTGAGCGCGGCCAGCTCCAGGAACGTGTCGTCCCTGGCCGCATGAATGCTTGCCTGGCTACTCCACCATTTCCGATGGGGCGCGAGAGCGCGGAATAGGTTCTTAGCGTAGTCAATATCCCCCGCGATGTTATCATCCCACAAGATGATGACTTTGCCCCGGAACGAAGCGTATTCACGGGCGACAGCCTCGACCGGCCGCCGGCGCAGACGGCTTCGGTACATCACGGCGACCGTACAGAAATCGCATCGGTACGCGCAGCCGCGCGTGGCGAACAGCACGCCGGCTGTGTGGTCGAGCCGATGAAACAGGTCTTTTCGGGCCATCGGTGCCTGATCCAGCGAGGGTGGTTCAAAGGAGCGGTAGCGCCGGCGATGCCGCCCCGTCTCGAAGTCAGCGAGGAATTGCGGCCAGAGGTCTTCTGCCTCTCCCACGAAGATCACGTCCGCATGCGTCTGGGCTTCTTCCGGCAGCAAGGTAACATGCGGGCCTCCCAGTACCACGATCGTTCCCCGCTGCCGGAACCGGTCGGCCAGGGCATACGCATGATACGCGCTCGGCGTGTGGAAGGTGATCGCCACCAGGTCAGCCGGCGCGTCAAGGTTAACGGGTTCTACCGCCTCATCCACGTGGCGAACCAGCCAATGGGGTGGCACAAAGGCGGCGAGGTAGGGCATGGTGATCTGCTGGAAGTTCAACACCCGCGCGCGCCGTACCTTCTGGATGTCCGGCCCTGACGCGGTTATCAGGAGGAGGGTGGGCGTATGGCACGGCATCTGTCTGAGGTTCCTTAGGGTAAGTTCTTGCCGTTCATGCAAGCCCAAGGCGTGTGAACACGGTCATTGATCCTCGCATAAGGAGCTGCACTATTACCCAAACATTAGGCCGAATCAACTACGGAAACGTGTGCGTGGAATAGTTTATACGGCTGGCGGGCCTGACGTCTCGGTTCAAGTCGGATCGCTGTGCGTTACATTCCTTGGACCATTTTCCCTTGGCTGCGTTTCAGGTGTCCCGTGCATTAATGCGTGAGCCTGCGGTTTGGGAACCGGCTTGCCCGAGGAAACGAGGCGGCTTAGAGTTCTGCAGGATGAAAGCAGCAGAGTCTCTCAAGGCGCCCGTGCGCGGTGCGGAGGTTTGGCCGTTATCGGTTGAAGCTTACCACGTTTTGGGAGAAGCGGGGCTGGTCCCGAAGCGGACCGAATTACTCTACGGTTTCGTCTACCACAAGCTGTCCAAGTCCCCTCTCCACAGTTACCTGGTGCAGTTGTTGCAGAACCTTCTTCACGGCGTCGTGCCTGATGGTTTCGTGGTGCGAACTGAGCAGCCCATCACGTGTGCAGACTCCGAACCCGAACCCGACCTCGCGGTGGTGCGCGGGCAGATAGCTGATTTCCGGCTGACCCACCCGCGCACGGCGGAACTGGTGATCGAAGTGAGCGTTACGAGCGCCGACTATGACCGCTCCAAGCTGCGGGCTTATGCTAGCGCTGGGTTGAAGGAATACTGGTTAGTGCTGGGGCGGGAGAAACAGATCGAGGTCCGCCGCGAACCGGCCGAGGGTGAATTCGCCCTGTGCACGCTCGCTGGCCCCGGGGCGCGGTTGACGAGCATCGCCATCCCGAGCTTCACTGTGGATCTGAGCAAGCTCTTCGAATCTGAGACGGCCTAACAGTTCAGCTCGGAGAGGATACTGGCCGAGCCGTAATCCCCGGGGCTCTTGCCGTTTTGCCACAGAGTGAAGCCCGTCAGGATCGAGCCGCCGATGAATTCACGTAAGAGCGAGTTGTCGGGGATCAGGTCCTCGCCGATGGGGAGGAACCACTGAAGGAAAGAGAGCAGGCGCTTGGCTTCGATGTATTCGTGCGTCCCAAAGACCACCTGGCGTAACAACGGTTCGGCCATCATGCGGATGGCCGAGAGCTCATACACCAGGGCTGAGTTGAACATCTCATCGGCGTTCTCCTGGTAGGGGAAGATGTGCTTCTTCTCGCCGCGCCCGACCGCGTTCCAATTGCTGATGGTCTGCTGGGCCGTGTAACCGCGGTCGCGGGCGTCGCGGATGATGCGCCGGAGCAGGCGGGTGTCGGTTGTGGAGATGCGGTTGTGGCGGTCCAGGTTCAACTGGGTGAGGCAGGAAACATAGATGCGGGTAGTCTGGCGCCGGGTGATGCCGGGCAGGAGACCAGGATTCAAGCCGTGGATTCCTTCCAGGATGACGAGTTGGTCTTTATCGAGCTTTACCGCATTGCCGGGTTCGCTGCGGCCGAGGGGGAAAATGAACTTGGGCAACTGCACTTCCTCGCCGGCTACCAGCCGCTGGAGGTCGGCTTGCAGCCGGGCGGTATCCAAGGCCTCGATGGATTCGAAGTCGTAGTTTCCTTTCTCGTCCCTGGGGGTGTGCTCTCGATCCAGGAAGTAATTATCCAGTTCGAGCGGAAAGGGGGAAATGCCCTGGGCCAGGAGTTGCACGGTGAGGCGCTTGGAGAAGGTGGTCTTGCCGGAGGAGGAAGGGCCGGCGACCAGGACAATGCGGGCTTCGCAGGACCGCTGCATGACCAGGCTGGCGATCTCAGCGATGCGATGCTCATGAAGGGCTTCGGAGATGAGGATCAATTCGCTGACGCGCTTGGCCTGGATGGCGGTGTTCAACGCGCCGACGCTCCTGATCCCCAGCCGCACGAGCCAATCGTTGTATTGGCGAAAGGTAGCTAGCAGCTTCTTAGAGTCGGGGAGCGGCGGCAGCTCGTCTGGCGCGCGGCGGCGCGGGAAACGGAGGGCAAAACCGCCGTTCATTTGCGCCAGGGCGAACCAGCGGAGATACCCGGTCGAGGGCACCATGTAGCCGTGATGATAGTCGCACCGGTCGCCGAGTTGGTAGAGGACCAGCGTGTCTTTGCTGCGGAACTTAAGGAGCTGCACCTTCTCGTCCTGTCCCTTCGATTTGAAGTAGCTGATGGCGTCCTGGAGCGGCACCACATGTCGCTGGAACGGAAGATCAGCTTTAGCCAGTTCCTTCATGCGCGCTTCGACTGTGGCCACCTCCTCCTTGGAGAGCGGTCCGCGCTTGAGGACCGAGCAGTAGAAACCTCCCGAGCATAACGAGTGATCAATGGCTATGTCTGCGGCGGGGAATGTATCCTCGAAAGCCGCTTCGAGCAGGAAGGTGATTGAGCGGCGGTAGATGCCTGAGCCGTCTGGATCAGCCATCCGAACGAGTCGGACGCGGGAGTCCAGTTCCACGGGATGCGTCAATTCGCGCAGTTCGCCGTTGATCACTGCGCCCATGATGGGGTCGCGAGAATTCCATTCCGGCAGGGTCTTAAGGAAGGAGGCAATGGGCCGGTTACGAGGGCCGCAGAGGATCCGACCATCGGGCAGGAGCACTTCTACGGTCGCTCGGGGGACAGTCGTTTGGAAGACTTCGTTTTCTGACTTCATCGTTCGCCTGAATCAGCAGGAAGAGCAGGGGCTGACCTTTACCTCGGAGCCCCCAAATGGCTGACCGAGAACACGGAGGTCAGCGTCCAGGCGACGGGGTCGCTGCATACGCAACCAAGAGCCATTAGATTCACTCTGACATTGGTAACCCACGAGCCAGAGCAGAGCAAGTAGCAAGCCAAGGTTGGGCGGTAGGCTTCATTGCTGATCCCAACAGAACCTGCTTGAGTCCCAGGTCATCTTCACGCATAAAGGGCACAGTCGTCGCCGTTAACACCCATAGATACAAGACTATGTCCACTGAATCGCACAAACACCCGTCCATGCCACGCCGGAAGTTTCTGACGCTGTCTGCCGTCACGATGGGCGCGCTCGGCAGTCTTGGCGCTGCGCCCGCGACGGAATCCGGGCAGGGCCTCGGCCAGCCCCGCCCGGGAACTAGATCCGCGCGCGCGCTCAACCGGCGGGGGCGGCGTGCATACGATAGTGAGTATGCCACGCAGTATTTGAACCAGGTCGCGTTTCCGATGGGCGGCATCGGCGCGGGAATGATATGCCTGGAGGGCACCGGGGCACTCTCACACGTCTCATTGCGCAACCGGCCGGAGGTTTTCAATGAACCGTGCGTGTTCGCGGCAGTCTCGGTAAAGGGCAAGCACCCGGAAGCGCGCGTGCTGGAAGGTCCGGTGCCGACCCGAAAACTCTATGGCGCGCCCGGCACCGGCAACGGCGCGGGCGGGTCCACTTACGGCCTGCCACGCTTCGCCAACGCCACTTTCAAGACCCACTTCCCTTTCGGGGTAGTAACGCTCGGTGATCCGCAGCTTCCGTTGAAGGTAGAGATCACCGGTTGGAGCCCGTTCGAGCCTGGCGAGCCGGACAATTCGAGCTTGCCAGTTGCCGCGTTGGAATACCGGTTCATTAACCGTGGCAAGAGTCCGCTGGAAGCCGTGTTTTCGTTCAATGCCAAGAACTTCATGCCGAGGGAAGGCAATCCGCAAGCGGTGCGGCCGGTCGGGGGCGGGTTCATCCTGTGGGGCGGCGCGGCGAAGGACAAGCCGTGGGAAGAGGCTGCCCTTTCGGTGACGGTCTCCGAACCCGGCGTGAAGGTGAACCACGCGTGGTTTCGCGGCGGATGGTGGGACGCGCTGACGATGGCCTGGAAAGACGTGGCCGAAGGAGCGTGCTACGACCGGGCGCCGCTCACCGAGGGCGACCCCAGCCCTGGCGCGACCCTGTTCGTTCCGTTCCAGCTCGCCCCGGGCGCATCCAAGACCATCGCGCTGCGCCTGGCATGGTTCGTTGGGCAGACGAATCTGCACGTCGGCAAAGCCCTGGCGGGCATCAGGACGGAACCAAACCAGCCGGCCGACTACCGCCCGTGGTACGCCGGGCGATTCACCGAGATCAATGGCGTCACCTTCTATTGGCGCGACCATTACGACGAACTGCGGCAGAAGGCCGGCCGGTTCGCTGACTGCTTCTATGACTCTACGCTTCCGCCTGAGGTTACTGAAGCAGTGGCGGCGAACCTGACGATCCTGAAGTCGCCCACCGTGCTGCGCCAAACCGACGGCAGGCTCTGGGCTTGGGAAGGCTGTGGCGACAACGCGGGTTGCTGTCACGGCTCCTGCACGCACGTCTGGAACTACGCCCAGGCTATCCCCCACCTCTTCCCCAGCCTGGAACGGACCCTGCGCGAAACCGAGTTCGGCCCCTCGCAAAACGAGGCCGGCCATCAGCAGTTCCGCAGCGCCTTGCCGATTCGCCCGGTCGAGCACGACTTCCACGCCGCGGCCGACGGGCAGCTTGGCGGGATAATGAAAGTGTATCGCGAGTGGCGCATCAGCGGCGACACGGAATGGCTGCGCGGACTCTGGCCGAAGGTCAAACGCAGCCTGGATTATTGCATTGAGACGTGGGACCCCGGGCATAAAGGCGTGGTCGAAGAACCGCACCATAACACCTACGACATCGAGTTCTGGGGCCCGGATGGGATGTGCACCAGCTTCTACCTGGGAGCATTGCAGGCCGCAGCCCTAATGGGCAAAGCGCTTGGCGACGAGGTCCCGCTCTATGCCACATTGCTTACCGCCGGCATCCGCAAAGCCGAGTCGGAGCTATTCAATGGCGAGTATTTCATGCAGCGCGTGGAGTGGAAGAATCTGCGCGCTAAGAGCCCTACGGAGAACAAGAGCATGGTCGGCAGCTACTCACCGGAAGCGGTGGCCATCCTGGAGAAAGAAGGGCCGAAATATCAATATGGCAATGGCTGCCTGGCCGACGGGGTGCTCGGCTCCTGGCTGGCACTGGTCTGCGGCGTCGGTCAAGTGCTGCCGGCTCCGAAGGTTGCCAGCCATCTACAGGCCGTGCATAAATACAATTTGAAGCCAGACCTCTCCGGCTTCGCCAATCCTCAGCGGCCGACTTACGCCTGCGGCTCGGAGGGCGGACTGGTTCTTTGCACCTGGCCTAAAGGCGGCGAATTGTCGCTGCCTTTCGTTTACTCGAATGAGGTCTGGACCGGCATCGAATACCAGGTGGCCTCGCACTTAATGCGGATGGGCCTCGTGCAGGAAGGACTCGAAGTGGTGCGCGTTTGCCGGGGCCGCTACGACGGCCGCGTGCGCAACCCTTTCAACGAATATGAATGTGGGCACTGGTATGCGCGGGCCATGTCTTCGTACGCGTTGCTGTTCAGCCTGAGCGGCGCGCGCTATGACGCCGTCGAAAAGGTTCTCTACTTGGAGCCTCGCATCTCGGGTGACTTCCGCTGCTTCTTTGCCACCGCGACCGGTTATGGCACTGTGGGCGTTCGGAAAGGCAAGCCGTTCTTTGACGCGAAGGCGGGAACACTGGACATCCGACAGATCGCTTACGTGAAACGTGATGCGTGATGCGTGATGCGTGATGCGTGATGCGTGATGCGTGAAGCGTGAAGCGTGAAGCGTGATGCGTGAAACGTGAAGCGTGAAGCGTGATGCGTGAAGCGTGAAGCGTGATGCGTGAAACGTGAAGCTCGCAGAGCGATACGCGGCGTTGGGTGGGCGTTTAGCCCAAACCGACACCTCGGAGGGACGAGCTTTGCGAGTCCCCAATTTGTGCCGATTCAAAGTGCAAGTCAGGGACTCGTGTAACTCGTCCCTCCGAAGCGCGTGGATCTGGCCATTGGGCAACCTTCGATTACTGGCTACTGGTCAAATCGTTCGTTAACACACATTAGCGGTAACCTGTGACCCTCGGAAAACGTCTTAACTCAATGTCCGGTGGGTAAACATGAGCCCTCTATAGCTCGGGATTTAGGAAGCGTTGTCTTGGCCACAGGTTTCGTGTGGACCGTGGCAGGGCTCTTATTGTTATCCGGTTGCACCCAGGCGCATTATCGCCGATCGGCGGACAAGGAGGTCTATGGCATCATCGGGCAGTACGAAGCGAAGATCTTCGGTGCTACTAATTCCTTTACCATAGACACTCCTTATTCGGCGCGCAAACCGGAGGCAATCCCGGCGGCGGAACTGATCGAAGATCGGCTGCGGACCGGCCAGCGCATGCTGACGATTACCCAGTCGATCGCCTTGGCTGTGAGTACTAGCCGGCGATACCAGTCGGCTAAGGAGACCTTGTATCTGACGGCGTTGAGCCTCACGGGCTCGCGCTACGCATTCACTCCGCAGTTCTTCGCAAACTCAAAGGCGACAGCATTCCGTGAAAGCAATGGCGACCAGTTTGGATCGATAAACAGCCAGGCGGGGGTCAGCCAGTTTCTAAAGACCGGCGGGCCATTGAGCGCCAAGCTGGCCAACGACATCCTCCGCTACTACACCGGCGATCCCCAGAAGTCCCTCATCTCCATTCTTTCGGTGAATCTGTCGCAGCCGTTGTTGCGCGGATTCGGGCGCGACAATCCCCTGGTGGAGAATCTGACGCAGTCACAGCGCAACGTAGTGTACGCGGTCCGCAACTACAGCTTCTTCCAGGACCAATTCGCGTTGGAAATCCTGAACGACCACTTCGCGCTACTGGGGCAGAAGGACATTATGCGCAATCGCTACACGAACTACCTGGGCCGCGTGCAATCCACCAAGCGGCTGGAAGCGCGTGCGTCTGATCGAGAACGATTGGCGGATGTGGACCAGGCGCGCCAGGCAGAACTGACCGCTAAGAACAACTACGTCAACTCGGTTGCTCTCTACCGCAATCAGTTGGACCAGTTTAAGATCAAGCTGGGGCTCCCAGTGGGTGAGAAACTGTCGCTGGACGACCGGGAGCTACAGGAGTTGGAGCAGACCGGACTGGTGTCGGCGCGACTGGACCCGGTAACCGCCTACCGGGTGGCGACGGCGAAGCAGTTGCAGATCCTCAACGCCATCGATGTGTTTGAGGATAAGAAGCGGAAGGTGCGGGTGGCGGCCAACCAGTTGCAGGCCGATCTAAACATCACCGGCGGTGCTGACGTCTCTTCGCAGGCTCCCACCGACTACAGTCGCTTCGATCCCAACCAGGTGCGGGCAAATGTGGGATTGCAGTTGAACCTGCCCATCGACCGCCTCCCCGAACGCAATCTCTACCGGTCTTCGCTGATCACGTTCGAGGCCGAGTTGCGCACTTTGACGCTGACGCTCGACAATCTGAAGGAAAGCATTGAGCAAGGCCTGCGGACATTGGAGCAGCGCCGACAGAACTACGAAATCCAAAAGAATGCCCTCGAGCTGGCCAACCGCCGGGTGGATAGCACGACCTTGTTACTGGAAGCCGGCCGGGCCGAGGTGCGCGATCTTGTCGATGCGCAGGATTCGCAGATTGAGGCCGAGAATGCCGTGACCGCCTCACTCGTAGATTATCAGCAGGTCCGGCTGCTGCTGCTGCTGGACATCGGCGCGCTCGATACCGAGGTGCCCAAGTTCTGGCTCAAAGATAATCTGGTGGCCTATTTACCCAGCCCGGCGCCCGCTTCAGGCAAACCGCAGCCGCCCGATTCAGGGCAGCAATCAATCCTCCCTCCCGACCAATACTTCAGTGAATAATCAACGTAACTGTTCAGGTCTGGGGAGCGCGCCCGCCCCGGGCGCTGCCATCCGGCGCCCTCGCCGGATGGCTGGAGGGTGTCCACGCGTGGTCGGCGAAGGCGCCAGCTACGGCGCCCGAGGCGGGCGCGCTCCTCAGACCTGAACAGTTGCTAATCAACTATGAAAATCCAAACTCTCTTCCGGGGCCTGGTTGGCCGCACCAAGGAACGGCCCCGGCTGGCCGCCGGCATCGGCCTCGCCGTGTTGGCTCTTGTTGGGATGATGATTTTCGCCAGGCCCGGCCCGCCCACGCAAACCCTAAGCAGCTACGAGACGAAACGCGGCGACTTCCTGGTTTCGGTAGTCGAGGGCGGCACCCTGGAAGCCGTCACTGAGGTCTCCGTCCGCAGCGAGGTGGAAGGGACGGCGCGCATTATCTTCATCGTGCCTGAGGGAAGCAATGTGAAGAAGGGTGATTTATTGGTGGAATTGGATTCCTCCTCTTCGGTGGACGCGGTCAACCAGCAGCAGATCAGCGTCGAGAGAGCCCAATTCGCCCTGGTTCAGGCCGAAAAACAACTGGAGATCCAGAAGAGCATGGTGGACAGCGAGATTCAGGCTGCGACGTTGAAGGTGGAGTTTGCGGCGTCGGACCTGGAGAAGTTCACGAAGGGCCTGTCGCAGCAGGCGCAACGCAACGCGCAGATTGCGATTACCAACGTGCTGGAGACCTTGCAGATTGACAAGGATCGCCTGAACTGGAGCGAGAAGCTGTACAAGCAAGGCTTCGAGACCAAGGCGAACCTCGACAAGGACCGGCTCACGGCCTCGCAGGACAAACTCAAGCTCGAGCAAGCCGAAAATGCGCTTTGGATGGTGGAGACGTTCGACAACCCGAAGATGAAACGCTCGTTGGAGGCGGCCTTGCAGGAAGCCAAGGAGAATCTTGACCGGGTGAAACTCCAGGATGACCGCAGGCTGGCGCAATTCGCGGCGGATGTGGATTCCCAGAAGAAGACCCTGGCGCTGAGCGAGGAGAAGCTGGAGCGCGATAAGAAGCAGCTTGTCGCTACGAAGATCTACGCGCCGCAGGATGGCCTGGTGGTGTATGCGGGCTCGGGCGGCGGCCGTTGGAGCAACGAATCCATGATTGAAGAGGGGGCCGTGGTGCGCAATCGGCAGGAGATTATCAAGCTGCCGGATGTCTCGGAGATGAAAGTACTGGTGAAGATCCACGAATCCCACATCAGCCAGGTCGCTTTGGACCAGCCCGCGTTCGTGGTGCTGGATTCGCTGCCCGATCAGCGCTTCCGTGGCTTGGTGAGCAAGGTCGCGCCGCTGCCCGACAGCCAGAGCCGCTGGGGCAATCCCGACGTCAAGGTTTACGCGACGGAGATTGTCATCACCGACAAGCTGCCGGACATCAAGCCCGGCGTCTCAGCGCGCGCCGAGGTGCTCATCACCAACCTGGAAAGCGTCTTGAGCGTGCCGATTCAGGCCGTCACGACCCGCAAAGGTAAACAGGTGGTCTTTCTTGCCAGCGCTCCGCAGGAGCCGGTACCGGTCACGGTTGGCCAGTACAATACCAAGTTCATCCAAGTCTGCGCGGGGTTGAAGGACGGCGACCGGGTGTTGCTGGCACCGCCGTTTGACACCAAGGAAAAGGACCTCGGCGGGTCCATTATCGCCGACGACGACACGATGCCGGGGGGCGGTACCAATCTGCTTGCGCGCGGGAAGGCTCGTAAAGACAGGGACAAGAAAGGCCGCGTCCCGTCCCCGCTCGAGAAGTTGCGGCCCATCCCGGTTTTGGCGGCGGATGCGGAACAAGCCAACCGGCCGCGCGTCGGCGACCCGCGTTTGTCCAAGGACGCCCGTCCCGAACCGGTAGTATTCAAGGGGAGTGTCACCAACCAGGCGGAGCTGGTGAAGCGGTTCGACTCGGATGGCGATGGCAAGTTGAACGCCGCCGAGCGTGCGGAGATGGACCGATGGCTGGCGCTGCGGCGCGGCACCAACGCTCCGTCAAGTGGACCGGTTCTGAACTAGCCCGGATGCAACCGGCTGAGCCAATTATCAGGCTGGAGGGCCTGGAGAAGCGCTACGACCTCGGCGGCGAGGCGGAAGTGCGCGCGTTGCGCGGCGTGAACCTAATCGTCAACCCCGGGTCTTATGTCGCCATCATGGGACCTTCGGGCTCCGGCAAGTCCACCATGCTCAACCTCATCGGCTGCCTGGACCGCCCGACCTCCGGCCACTATTTCCTCGGCGGTACCGACGTGTCTTGCATGCCCGATGACGAGCTGTCCGAGGCGCGCGGGCAACGCATCGGGTTCATTTTCCAATCCTACAACCTGATTGCGCAGCTTACGGTGATCGAGAACATCCAGGTGCCGCTGCTTTACCAGGGAAAAGACCTGCATGCCTACCGCGAGCGCTGCGTGAAACTGGCCTCGATGGTTGGCCTCGCGGATCGCCTAAATCACCGCCCCAATCAACTCTCCGGCGGCCAGCAACAACGCGTTGCCGTCGCCCGTTCGCTCGTCAATGATCCGCTGCTCATTCTGGCCGATGAACCGACCGGCAACCTGGACTCGCGCACCGGTCAGGAAGTGCTGGAGCTGATTGACACGCTCAACGCCCAGGGCAAGACAATCGTCCTGGTAACCCACGACGAGCGGATCGCCACCCGCGCCCACCGCGTGTTGCACATGCGCGACGGTCTGATCGAGCGCGAAGTCGTCAACCGCCCCGACCCGCCGCAGAAAACCCGTAACCCGGAATCCGAAATCGGAAGGCCCAGCGCGCCATGAACCCGCTGAGCCTCCAATTTGTCACCACTGTCCGGCTGGGCGTGAAGAGCCTGATGCTGCACAAGTTGCGGTCGGCATTGACGATGCTGGGCATCATCTTCGGGGTCTGCTCCGTCATCGCCATGCTGGCGATTGGCGAAGGGGCTTCCTACGAGGCCCAGCAGGCTATCAAGAAGCTCGGCAGTCAAAACATCATCATCCGAAGCCTCAAACCGCCTGAGGACGCCAAGATGTCGGGGGCGGGACGCGGCATGGCCCTGGAGTACGGCCTGACTTACGACGACGGCGCGCGCATTCAGTCCACCATACCTGGCGTGGTGCGCATCCTGCCGGTGCGGATCATCCGAGAAGACGTCCGCTTCGCCCGGAACAGTGTGCCGTGCCAAGTCATCGGCACCTTGCCGAGCTATACCGAAATCGTCGGGCTCGACATCCTGCGCGGACGGTTCCTCACCGAATCGGACCAACTCAACCATGACAATGTCTGTGTGCTCACCACCGGGCTGGCCCAGCGGCTGTTCCCTTATCAGGACCCGTTGACCGAATCCATCAAGATCAACTCCTTCTATTACCGGGTGGTGGGGCTGGTGCGAGAAAAGAATATGCCGGAGCAGCGTACCCAAGCGAGCAAGATGGAAGGCGAGCCGCTCGACAACAACGTCTATATCACCCTCAGTGCCATAAGGTCCCGCTTCGGCGACGTGATCGTCCGCCGCCGCGCGGGCAGCCTCGAGGTGGAGAAAGTCGAACTGCACCAGATCACCGTCCAGATGCAGGACGTGGCGGCCGTCGAAGCGGCGGACCCGCAGATCAAAAACCTGCTGGGCCGTTTCCATCGGAAGACCGATTACGAGACGATCGTACCCTTGCAACTCCTGCGGCAGGCGGAGCAGACCAAGCGCATCTTCAATATCGTGCTTGGGTCCATTGCCGCCATCTCCCTGTTGGTCGGAGGCATCGGCATCATGAACATCATGCTGGCCACCGTGACCGAGCGCACCCGGGAGATTGGCGTCCGCCGAGCTCTGGGAGCTAAGCGCCGGCACATCACCATGCAATTCCTGGTGGAGACGGTCGTGCTGTCGGTGGGCGGCGGACTGGTTGGTGTGGCGGTGGGCATCATCGCCCCAATGGCGGTCTCCCACTTCACTACCATGCGGACCATCGTCACTCCGTGGTCAGTGCTGCTGGCCTTTTCAATCTCCGGCGCGATCGGCATCATCTTTGGCATCTACCCGGCTAAGGCCGCCGCCCGGTTGGACCCCATTGAGGCTCTGAGGCATGAATGACTTTGGAACGTGATGCGTGATGCGTGAGGCGTGAAGCGTGATGCGCGACGCGCCGTAGCCGTAACCATGCAGTTGGAGATGGGGAGCACGCCCGCCCCGGGCGTCGTCAGCCGGCGCCCTCGCCGGGTGACTGGGCCGCGCGCCGAGTCACTGAATAGTGAGTTCGTTCGGAGAGCCGAGAAGGTGATTGGCGAGGGCGCCAATCACGACGCCCGGGGCGGGCGCGCTCCCCCACTACAGCATAGTTGCGGCTTCGGCGTCACTTTCCGGACCAGAGCCAGGCTGGGAGATCGGCGCCGCGCAGGCGGTTGGTGATGGTCTGGATTTCCTCGGCGGTGAACTTCGCTCCTTTGGTCAGCTCCGTTCCCTGCCGGGATTCGGGATCGAACTCAGGCAAGGACCGATTGGACTCGAAGGGATCATTGGTTAAAGCCGCCCGCACCTGCTGCTCCAGAGTTGCGTAGTCGGGCGGCGTCTTACCGCGGCCTTTGGGGTTGTCCACGATGTCCGTGAGCAGTTGCTCGACTTGCTCGGTTTCACGTATGACACGAGGCGGTTTCTTAATCCCCGGGCCGCCCACCAGGGCCGCGTGTCTGAGTTTCATATCCCGTTTCGCCTGGCGAACTTGGGCGCGAAGATTCCAAGCCCGCTGCCAGGCGGCCAGGTCGGCATACGTCCCGGCGTTGGAGAGGCTGAGCACGCTTTCCTTGCTGGTGGAGATGGGCTTGTCCAGACGGACGGTGATGGTGCGCTCGCGCCGGTCCCACCACCAGCCGTCTCCTACCGCGTCCGGCTCGACCTCGGCGAGATTCCGGCCATTCAGGGCAATCCTGTCCGGCTTGCACAGGCCATGGACCTGCATCCGGTAGCGGCGTTTGGCTAACTGCCCGCTGAACTTCCCCCGGGCCGGACCAATACAAAGCGTGTAGTCTCCTGCTCTTTCTGTGGCAAATCGCATCAAGGTCCTGGCACAAGCGCCCGTTCGGTAATCCAGCGAGGTGCCCTCGTCCTCGTAGAGATCGAACTCCGCCCCGCGTGGCCCGGGATAGACATCCAGCGTTAGAGGGTCCACGGGCTTCTGGTCGCTGTAATCCATCGCCGGAGCCATCGGCAGGATGGACCCGGCGCGGGCAAACACCGGCATGCGATCCAGCGGGCATTCGTGCACGATGGTCTGGTCGCCGGCGTAGAAGTCGCCGGTGAATAAGTCGAACCAATCCTGCCCGGCGGGAAGAAAGACCTCTTTGCGTGCCGGCTTACCTTCGCCGGGCGCGGTAATCGGCGCCACCAGCAAATCTTGTCCAAAAAGGTATTGCTGTTGGAAGGTGTACGCCCGCTCCTGGTCAGGGTATTCAAGATAAGTGCCGCGGACGAGCGGTAGCCCGGTGTCGTGCGCGGCGCGGGAGCAGGTATAGATATAAGGGAGCAGCGTATAGCGCAGCCCGACGAACTTGCGGTAGTTCTCGACGCTCTGAGACCCATATTCCCACGGTAATCGCAGCCCCCAGAAGCCGTGAAACCAGATCAGCGGGCTGAATGAACTGAATTGCACCCAGCGCTGGTAAAGCTCCGCCGGCAAATCCACCACGAACACCCCGGCACAGAGGTTGTTCATGTAAGGCGTCAGTTGGTTCCCGCCCCGCACCGTCGCCGGGACCAGCACGGGCAGCGATTCCCACACGCCGTGCAAGTCGCCTGTGAAGTAAATCCCGTAGCGATGCGATCCCCAGCAGCTCCCCAGGCGGCAGAAGGCAGTAGTGCGCCGACCCGTGATGCGCTCGCTGCCTTGGTACTCGACGTGCCGGGTCCAAAGATAAGGGTCCAGCCCCTCCATGCTGGCGCCCGCCGCCCCGTCCTGCCACCAAAACGCCAGGCCACGTTCCAGGTCCGGCTTGTGCAACCAGTCCATGAACAACTCCGCATACTTCTGGTTGGCGATGTCGTGCGGGATTTCCTTCACGTCGGCGGGCAGGCCCATCGCCTGCCGAATCGCGTCGAAGTGGCTGTCGCTCTCGCGCGTCAGCGGGTTGTAGTGCTCGTTGACGGTGACCTTGATACCTTGCTGCTTCATCCAGCGGAAGAAACCGGGCGGGTCGGGCATCTGTTCCAGGTCCCAATCGTAGCCAGTCCAAACCATCTTGGTCTTGGAGTCTGAGTCAATCACCAGCATATCCAGCGGGAGTTGCTCGTCGCGGAACTGCTTCACAATCATCTTCCACTGCTCGCCGGAATAGCCGGCCCGCGAACCGAACCAGGCGCCAAACACATAACGGGGCAGCATCGGGATGGGCCCGACGAGGCCGGCCAACTGGCTCAGCGCGGACTTGTAGTCACTGCCATAGGCGAGAAAATACCAGTCCTGACCGTCTTTTGCGGGCCGGGGTTTGACCCAGCCGCTGGCCTGGTCGAACAGGGCAGTTTTGCTGTCGTCGAGCAGGTAACACCCCTTGCGGCTGAGCGGGCCGGGCTCCGTGACTGCCTTGGTGCTGCGATTGTCGAGGCTGGCGGGTACTCCGCCCAGGTTCTGCTCGTCGGCGTCGCCTGGTTTCCACTCATGCTCTCCACGGCCATCCCGCCACCCGACTCTCAAGTTGGCGGGCGTAAACGGTCCCGAACCGCTCTGGTAGCGGATGCTCAGAACCTCCGTGCTGATCGTAAGCCAGCCGGCCTCCTCGCGGCGCTCAAATGGCGTATTAGGCCAGTTCGTCCGGTTGACTACGGCCACGCTCGCCGCGTTAATGAATTCGCCCGAGCCCGAGTATTCCAGCCGTACCAGTGCAGGGGTCAGCACTTGAAAGCGCGCCTTCCCACTGATGACCGACGGTGCCATGCTGCGCAGCCCCTGAATCGCGCCCGGCGCGGGCTCGTGCGTTTGCGTACGAGCTGCTTCACCAAACCCGAAGACAGCGGCAGCAATTGCCAAGACAGTGAGTTTCATTTCTCTGAAGTCCTAACCAGTGTAGTGGCAGCCAGTGGGCTGTGTCGAGAAAGGCGGAGCCGGGCGCGTGCAGTGGGGCGCATTCGCGGGCCCTTGGCAGGGACGCTTCGCCGAGGCGTCCCTAGCCGGTTCCCCAAGGAATCGCCAATGCGCCCAGGTTTAACCGTCGCAATCTATACCCCGAAACGCTGTGAGACAGTGCGTTGAGCCAAGACGTTGAGATCCAGTCACCCGCAAGCCATGAACCAGCAGGAGTATAGCAGGGGGATAGCAAGGGGAAAGCAGGGGGAAGACTCTCCCCCTGCTTTCCCCTTGCTATCCCCCTGCTATAC
>Ga0118677_10006664_pt1 | contig 19434 bp, 18 predicted proteins | sample AliMusrvi5mmetaG_FD_86154 | JGI IMG/M metagenome (GOLD analysis project Ga0118677, IMG submission 86154)
CACGACGTATTACAAAACTGTATGATGTGCAAAAGCGATTCGGCAACCCTGAAAATCCAAGACAGTCTCGGTAACAGTTAATTATGAGATATATCGGAGTTGTAGCCATTTGAAGAATAATTATAATTACATATCTTATAGAGAATTAAATGCTATATATTATACTGTTCGTGAAAAAACTGCTTTTGAGTTAAAAGCGATGTTAAGATAAAAGGTAGTGTCGAGGTAATATGGGAATCATGTCGACCGAATAACAGAAATCCCACCGCAGTCACTCGACTTTGGTGGGAACAAACTTTCTGGTTGATTGTTTGATTTGTTTACTAAATACTTTGGCCGCTTCAGCCCAGACCGCTTGAGTTAATAGTGCGCCAGGTCGCCGAACCGATTCAGTTCATCCTGGAACTTCAAGTGGCACAGAACTGGGTCTGCGCCAGCGCCAGCGTGTCCAAACGGTCGGATGCGCGCGGCACCCTCGTCGTTTACGGTGCCGATAACCCGGAACGGGCTTCGTGCACCTTTTGATCCGATCACTTCAATCCGGTGGTTGCCGCCGCTTACTTGGCGGCATAACTTGGTTTGTGTCGGCGTGAACCGGATTAGTATGTTTTTGGTGACCGGATGAACTGCCGGTGGTATTGGCAATGTCGGTTTCGGGAACATGGGCTCCACGTGCCGATCCAGCAAGATGGTCGGACAGTCATGACCCAGACCACTGTCGTCGAACCCGGAGCAATCGTCACCATTTGTGCCGGTTTTGCTCTGGTCCAGGTCGGCGAAATCGTCCCAGTGGCTACACCGGAACATCGAGCCGATCGTATCACACACAGACGACAGGAACGCCAGGATAGCTGTAATGAATTTCATAGTTCTCCTCTTCAATTTAGGTTTAGACAGGCTGTTTTTTGGTTTGCCACCCTTTCTGAATTTGTGATAAATACGCACAAAATAGACTAGGGTTGTCTTTACCTTCTTGTACTAGTGTAGCATATTATCTAATACATGTCAACTACATATAAACCCTTTAAATAAGCCATTATTTTCTGTAATTTTCTCCACAGTGTGCTTTGATTTTTACGTGCAAAAACGTACTATATTTGCTATAATATAAGAGCAAAAGCCATACGCTTTTTTATTTTTACGCCCATAATTTATATATAACTTACTTCCAAAATGGCCTCAAAAGACAAAGAAAATAAAGCCAAATACGACGCCTCTTCTATCACAGTACTTGAAGGTCTAGATCCAGTTCGTAAGCGTCCCGGAATGTACATTGGTACAACAGGTCCAGATGGTCTTCACCATCTTATTACTGAGATTTTTGATAACTCTCGCGATGAAGCGATGGGTGGTTTCGCTAATGATATTGAGATCGCACTTCTTCCAGGAAACCGCGTAAGAATAGTAGACAATGGTCGTGGTATTCCAGTCGACATCCACAAACAGTCAAAGGTTTCTGCGCTTGAGATGGTCATGACAGTACTACATGCTGGAGGTAAATTTGGTGGAGATGATAGTGGTTATAAAGTATCAGGAGGTCTTCACGGGGTTGGTGCATCTGTTGTGAATGCTCTTTCTATTTATGCAAAAGTTGTTGTACATCGTGATGGGGGTATTTATCTACAAGAATATTCTCAGGGTAAGCGCAAAGCTGCCGTCAAGAAGATCGGTTCATCAAAGCTTCATGGAACCATCGTCACATTCGAACCAGATCCAGAGATTTTCAAAGAAGGTGTAGTTTTTGAATGGAATCGTATCGTCAGCCATATGCGTCAACAAGCATATCTTGTTCGTTCACTTCGAATTTCTCTCATAGATGCTCGCGAACAGATTCCAACTTTTGGTTCCGACAATGAAGTTTTCTTTTTGCGCGAAACTGGTGTAGAAGCTCCTTCACATACTTTCTATTTTGAAGGTGGTCTTGTTTCTCTAGTCAAATTTTCCAATCAGCTTCTCAAGCCATCCCATAAGAATATTTTTTATGTAGAGAAAAAAGTCGAAGGTGTAGAATCTGTAGAAGTTGCACTCCAATATGCTGATGACGTCTCGTCACGTGTGCTAGGTTTTGCCAACAATATTCACACACCAGAAGGTGGTACACATATCACCGGTTTCAAGACGGCTCTTACTCGTATTCTCAATACTTATGCCAAGAATAACAACCTAGCGAAGAGTGGTGAAGATTCGTTTACTGGTGATGATGCACTCGAAGGTTTGACAGCGGTTATTTCTGTAAAGTTGCGTGAGATCCAGTTCGAAGGTCAGACCAAGGCCAAGCTCGGAAGTATGGAAGCACAGTCGGCTGTTGGTACTGTTTTCGGTGATGCTTTCAACGCTTTCTTAGAGGAGAATCCAGAAGATGCCAGAGCTATAGTAAGCAAGGTTATATTGGCTATGAAGGCCCGTAAAGCCGCCAAAGCCGCCAAGGACTCGGTATTACGTAAGGGTGCTCTAGAAGGTATGACTTTGCCAGGTAAGCTCGCAGACTGCCAATCCAACGATCCTGCGGATTCAGAACTGTTCATAGTAGAGGGAGATTCTGCTGGTGGTACTGCCAAGCAAGGTCGTGACCGTCGTATTCAAGCCATTCTTCCGTTACGTGGAAAAATTCTCAACATCGAGCGCGCACGTTTAGACCGTATGCTCGGATCAGAACAGATCAAAAACTTAGTGTTGGCACTTGGTACGGCTATCGGTGATACTTTTGAAATCAGTAAACTTCGTTATCACAAAATCATTCTCGCAACAGATGCCGACGTAGACGGAGCTCACATCCGTACACTTATTTTGACTTTACTTTATAGATATTTCCGACCTTTGATCGATGGCGGTCATGTGTACATCGCTCAGCCACCTTTGTATAAAGTTAAGCGTGGCAAGGAAATTCTTTATTTTTACGATGAACAGTCCAAGGTCAAAGCTCTCGGAAAAGATTTCAAAGATGAAGAAGCTAGTGAACTAGGTTCTGATGCGAGTTCGTCCATGCTTGGTTCGGCACAGATTGCAGAATCACGTGGTGAGATTTTGAATGCAGCCGGAGTGGGAGAGGAAGAAGAGGCAGAAGAAGTTGTAGGAAAAGGGAAAGCTCCGAAGATTTCCATTCAACGTTATAAAGGTCTTGGAGAAATGAACTCAGATGAGCTTTGGGAGACAACTATGGATCCAGCTAAGCGTATTTTGAAACAAGTCAATATCGAGGATGCTTCAGAAGCTGACAAAGTTTTTGATATGTTGATGGGAGAAGATGTGCCAGCAAGAAAGTCTTTCATTCAATCAAATGCAAAGTTGGCTACGCTTGATATCTAACTTATTATGGTTTTGAATTTCAAATTATATCTATCGATTATCGCAGCTATAGTCGGTATTGTTGGCTACTTTCCTTATGTAAGAGATATTTTTTCTCATAAAACAAAGCCACATTTGTATACATGGCTTATTTGGTTGATTACTACTTCTACCGCAATGTTTGGAGTTATATATGGTGGTGGCGGTTGGGGAGCAGTAAGTTTGGGAGCTTATGCAGTTTTGATTTTAGGTATTTTTCTTTTCTCATTTAAATATGGCACAAAGAATATTTCAAAATCAGATACAGCTATTCTGGTGCTTGCTTTAGTCGCAGTTATTTTCTGGGGGCAGTTCAAACAGCCACTTGTGTCAGTTCTCATGGTCACTCTTATAGATTTTTTTGGTTATATACCAAGTTTTCGTAAAACATTCATAAACCCATGGAGTGAGACACCGGTTTCATGGCTTCTATTCGCTATTTCAAATTTATTAACTATTCTAGCTTTAAAAGAATATAATCTTTTGACTACCACTTATTTGGTGGTCATCGCGTGTGCTAATGTAGTTATGTTTTTGATTAGTTATTTTAGGCGACACTATGTGGTAAATAATCATTAATTTACACCGTCTTAACCTTGAGTCGTGATTGTTTTTTCTTGTCTAACTTAGGCAATTTCAAGATAAGAAGACCATGTTTTTCGATAGCTTCTGCCTCGTCAACATCGATCTCTTCTGGTAGCTGGATAGTACGTGAGAAAGAACCCCAATACAATTCTCTAGCAAAATAGTCATCATCACGAGCAATGCGTTCTTCTTCACGTTTACCGCGGATAGTAACAACGTCGCGAGTAATAGAAACATCTAGATCTTCTGGTCGTACTCCAGCAATCATGCTTTTTACCACGATCATATCTGATGTTTGATAAACATCGACAGTGAGTTCACCGTCTTCGCTAGATTCTGTTTCAACCCAAGCAGACAGACCATCTTCGGTAGCCAGAGGATTTCTTTTTGAGAGTTTTGTATCCTTCATGTCTGCCTCATCATTCATGCGGACGGTGCCTGTTAGACGCTCAAAAAATGATCTTTTTTCTTTTGACATATTGGTAATATTATATAGCCCCTATAACTGATTGTACAGACTTGACTGGGTGTACAGCTTTTATTTCTTCAAATAGGGCTATGAGGACGACGACAGCAAACCAGATCAGTCCGAATATCTTCAAAGTATCGATTGGGCCAGCGTTTAATATTGATAAATTGAATAAGGCGTGGGCTGTTATGGCTGCAGCCAAGCCGATCGTTACAGCTATTAACTTCACAATTCTACCGTGGTAGAAGACATAACCGAATGAAAATCCAACCATAGCAGAGCTAATAGTATGAAGTAGTGTTGGACCAATAAAGCGCATATTTCCAGCCATGAATCCAACTGCCAAACCTCCCAAGTTGAGTTGTCCTAATATAAAGAGAGTGTTTTCTATGGCTGCGAAACCTAGTGCGACAGTAATGCAATATATCATAGCATCTATAGGCTCATCATTTTCTGGTCGGTTGAGTGCAATTGTAAACACAGCAATAAACTTTAAGATTTCTTCTACTGCTGCCCAGACAATGTATCTATTTTGTTCGTTGAATACCATACTTCCGACGATATTTTCTCCAATGCCAGAGCAAACTACTGCCAATGCTCCGCCGATGAAACAGGCAAATAGAAGCATGCGTGGTTCGGGATGAGCGTCTTCTCGTGTCCAAAAGAAAAGCCAAATAAGAGGAGGAATCAAACCCGAAAGAATGGCGTATATAAGATCCATACGGGTATATTATAGCAAATATTTTACTTACTGTTTTTATCCGTAACGATTTTATAACCTTTTGGTTCCATGAGCTTTGATAGGTTTCTGAGTTTGTGAGTCTGAATACGGCTTGTAATTTATTGTGGCTGCGAGAGCTATCATCAGAGCATTATCACCTGATATGTGTTGGGAGGGCATGAATAAAGGAATATCATATTCTTTAGAAACTTTTTCCAACATGACTCTCAGAGTGTGGTTGGCGCTGACACCACCTCCAACGATTATGGACTGTGCAGTTTGATCAGGTTGACCGGATTGATCAAGTTGGACTATCTCAAGAGCTTTTTTAAGTTTAACTTCTATGACTTCTGTTATCGCGTCTTCGAATTCTCTGGCTAGTCCTGCACGAAAATCGTATGAAAGTTCAGTGGAATTATTAGTTGTAGATATTTTAGTGGCAGATTTTGCACGTTCCTCACGCACAGCATATAATACAGCCGTTTTTAGTCCTGAGAACGAAAAAGCGCAATCATCCGTACCTATCATAGGCCTAGGTAATTTTAGAGGTGCAGGGATATTTCTTTCTCTTGCTTCGGTGGCTAACTTTGAAATATGGGGACCACCAGGGTATGGAAGATCAAGTAAGCGCGCAACCTTATCAAAAGCTTCGCCAACAGCATCATCTCTAGTCTCACCGATTATTTTGTATGAAAAAATATCAGTGTTTTTTTCTTTAACTTCTTTTTCTAAAATTGTAGCAACAGTATTCGTACTTGATGTATTTGTTGTTTGTTTTTTTATACATACAAGTTCTGTATGTCCACCACTTATGAGCAAAGCGACACTAGGTAATGGTAGTTCATAGATCGTAAACCAAGTTCCATATGGTTTGTCTGTAGGAATGAGGGAACCTACGATATGTCCTTCCATGTGATTGATAGGAGTTATAGGTATTTTCCATAAGGCTCCGAGTATTCTTGCAAAGTTAATACCCACCCAAAGTGCCGGTTCGAGCCCTGGACCTTCAGTAACAGCGATTTGGTCAATATGACAGATTTTCCTAAGAAAGTTTTCATTAGCTAAGACAGACTCAATCAAATCTGGATTTTGTATTGATAAATCTTGGACAAAAGAACCAGTGGTTTCTTTGAAACCTAAGATCTCTCGGAATTGTTTATCAGACAGCTCTGTTTTTGTCACAAGACCAGATTCGTCTAGTAACTTGATCAAAAGTGGTACAAGATTTTTGCCATGTTCACGCTTTGCTAGGGCAGGATATACTCCACCAAAAGCACTATGAAGACTAGCTTGGGAATGAACGAGTGAGCTTATAATACGATATTCTGGGGTATTGGTTTTTTCAACACCCATCTTTCTTGACGTATTTACACGCGTTTCTATGAGTGCTAGAGCTGTTTCGTCGCACGATGTCTCAATACCTAGAATTATCATTTTGTCAGTATAACATGCTGTATGACGTGGTATAATATGGCTCTTATGAAATGGTATAGCTTTTCACCACTGATTCTCCAGAAATTGATTTGGGTTCCAACCAGGTTTTCTTTATGGTTTTTTGGTCGTCTAGAGGTCAAAGGGCTGGAGAATCTACCGAATACAAATTCAATCACAGGTGCAAAGCAAAATGTAATTTTCGTCTGTAATCATGCAAGTGAGCTTGATCCATTTTTCGTGCCAGCTTCATTGCCTTTCTTTTCTAGATTTTCTCCTATGTTCTATGCGACTAGAGAAAAGGAATTCTATGATACATCTGGTTGGCGTCAGGTTTTTTATGGGGGAATGTTTTTCCGGGCATGGGGAGGTTATCCTGCTTTCGTAGGACTTCGTGATTATGAGAAATCTTTATCTCAACACGTCTCTTTGTTAAAAGATGGTGTGAATATGTGTGTATTTCCAGAAGGTCATATTACGCCAGATGGCAGTATTCAACCAGCCAAGGGAGGTGTCTCGTTTTTGTCGATATATACAGGAGTTCCAATTATACCTGTAGCTATATCTGGTACATATCAGATTTCTCCTTATCGTTTCTTTGCTAGAAAAAATAGATTGAAAACAGTTTTTGGTAAGCCGATTTATCCTGAGGAACTGAAGGCTAGTATCAATATTTCAGAATCAACAATCTCTATTGGTGGCAATGATTCTTTGGTAGATTTTTCTATCTATAAAACAATGTCTGATTACGTGATGAAAAAAGTTGGTGAACTTACAAAACTACAAGCTTAGCTAAGGCTAGTGTGAGAGATCAGAAAAGTCTGTGGCTAAATATTAATAAGGCAATGAGAGCGTCAATATAACGCCACCTCCTTGTTTGCGTGATGCAATAGAAATAGTACCTCTGTGAGCTTCGACAATAGCTTGTGCCATAGATAATCCAATGCCCATACCTGTCGGATGAGCAACTTGCGCTTGGCTGCTTCTGTAGAATAGTTCTGTAAATATTTTCTTTTTATCTTCTGAGGAGAGTTCTTGACCAGTATTTTCTACTGTAAGATTGAATGTTTTTTCGTTGGCTTGGCCGCTTATCATGACATTGCCTTTTTCTACATTATATTTCACCGCGTTTTCTATAATAATAAAGATGACTTCTTGCATACGCTTCTGATCGATTGTAAGTATAGGCCAAGGCTGATGGTCTTCTGAGACTATGACGGTAACTCTCTTTCTTTCAATTTCTTTATGTAGTTCCACAATGGTGTCGTCTATGATTTTTCTCATGTTTACAGAACTCTTTTCTAGCGTTTCAATACCAGATTTCAAAGCGGAGATACTCAATAGACTATTTATCAAATGGTTCAACCGTTCTACAGACTCTCCCATATCACTCATAGCTTTTTTTACTTCTGGAGAAAGTGGACCATAAGTATCATTCATCAAGGATTCTAATTGCCACTTTATACTAGTAATCGGTGTACGAAGGTGGTGTTGAGTGATCATAATGAACTGGTTTTTGGCTTCATCAATTTTCTCCAGTTCCAAGTGGGCTCCACGTTCGATCTCATATGATCGACGAATTTCTTTTGTCTGATCAACAACTTTTTTCTCTAGATTGACGTTCATGTCTTTGAGTAGGGCTCGTTGCTCTGCTTCACGTAGAGCTCCTCTAATAATCCAGGCTCCCAATGCGACAAAGACGATAAAGATCAATATGCGATCATTGAAACCTAATATTTCTCCTACGAAGATATTTATAAAGGATAGAACCATCATGCATACCATCAAGATCTCTGTGGTTATGACCCTTACGTTCATTTGGTGATAACGCACCATGGAGTAACCGATGATGGAAACCCAAATAATTCCAGAAGAAGGACCTACCCACGCATAATCAAAAATCTTCATGCCTGGCAAGATAGAATTGAATATTAAGATTGAAATAATTCCAATCAAAAATCCTAGAAGCATCATGGTTACATGGTGTTTTTCATTTTTATTTGTTTTTTCGTGATGAGTACGTATAAGTTTGACAACGCTAGCGATATAACAAATTACACTGAAGGCATAGAAAATAGGGGAATATCCACCATAGGTCCACCCCCAAATAATTCCTACTGTAGAAAGTTTGTTTGAGATAGGGTAGCCAGTGATCAGGGATGTGTAGAAAGTAAAATAAAAGATTATTATTAAGGCGATAACTAGTACAGAGGTTAAACCTTTTCCTGCTGGTCCATCGCGACGAAATGATTCGATGAAATACAGAAGGGAGGTAGTAGATAGAATTCCCAAAAAGAAAACAAGTTTTATACCAAATACCTGAGATATAAAATCTGTATTAAATAAGAAATATCCAGTACTTGCTGTGAATATGGCTATGGTTAGTACTGTAAATGCGAATACACGCGACGAAAACTTATGGCTACCAAAGAAGATGACAGCCGACATACTAGCGATGAATATGACGTTGATCCAAATATATATAGCGTATGGATTGGTGAGCATAGAACTTGTAAATATTATAACACAACACGAAAGGAAGTTGTCTATGTCTCTCAGAGAATTTGATTTTTTAAAACATCCTCTTCACCTCCTCCAACTCTCCCGTCAGCTTTTCTATCTTCTCACGCTGAATCATTTCGTATATCGTGCTTCTCACCAAAAGTATTCCTAGAATTACGGTCACCAACAAGAAAACGCTCTCAATAATCATTTCATGTGTCGTCGTTGCAGTAAAAATGCGTGTCAAAACAAAGATCCACAATCCAAATACCGCCAACTCTATCGTTACGACGCGGATACTAAATAATCGGTGTTTTGTGATGGCGTAGGCGATAATAAAAAACCAAATTAGGCTAGAGACCGATGTTAACCAATCATACTCAAATATTCCTACATGAGGAAGTATCACGCATGTAATAACTGGTGTCGTGATTCCTATTATTAGAGCTACAAGAAGCCATTTTAAATGTTTCCGAATTAGGGCATCTTGCGTGTTAAGAAATTTTTTAAATATAGATATGATGCCAAATAACCAACAGGTGTATATGTAGATATCAAATAAGAACCAGAAAGGTCCATCATCCCATGTGTAATAATTCAGTCCTTGAGAGATTGTTGCTTGGGTAATAACTGAATCTGTTAAAAGTAGTAGACATGCAAGTATTAAGTTTGTTCCAAATAATATTATTAAGTATTTTCTTTTGATATTATTTTTATCTAGGTATATTTTTGAAAAGATTAAAAATACACTTGCTATAAGTGTACTAATGAAGTAAGCAGATTTTATAAGTAATGAAGCTATTTGAGTGGCGTAGGTTGATACGTTATATATTGAAATATCTATAGATGTCACAAAGCTCCAGATCGAGCTAAGGATCAATAACAAAGAGAATAAACGGGTTGATTGAGACTTATCTCCAAGAAAGTATATTATGACAGCAAGGCTCGTTGTTACTAGTCCGACAGACCACATTAATATTGTGTAAACAGTTATCTCCATATGCGGATTTTAGCACATATTACGGTGTGCTATAATTGACGCATAGTTATTTTATAAAGGAGAGTTATATGATTAAATACTTAGCAAAAAAATTCTTTGGTAGGCAAGAAAAAACGTCTGGTACGGCAGTAATTCATGATATTTTGAAATATATTGATGAACATGATTTGTACCCTGATTTACGTGTATTTAGTTCTGCTATTGAACCAGTATCTATTATAGATGGAAAAGAGATGCTTATGTTTGCTTCTAATAATTATCTTGGTTTGGCTAATCATCCAAAAGTTAAACAAGCAGCAGTTGATGCTATTAATAAGTATGGAGTTGGGGCAACTGGAGCTAGAGTTGTTACTGGAAATATTGACGTTAACATTGAAGTTGAACATGCATTAGCTAAATTTAAAGGAGGGGAGGCGGCGATTGTTTATCCGACAGGATTTGCTGCAAATCTCGGTACTATTTCTGCTGTTATGAATCCATTAAAAGTGAATGTATCTGCTTTTCTTGGAAGAAAAGGTGTTATTTTGAGTGATGAATTAAATCATGCGAGTATAGTTGACGGTATTAGAATAAGTGGGCAAGAAAAACATATATTTAAACATAACGATCTTGATCATTTGGAATTATTATTAAAAAAATTTAAAAATAGGAGAAAGTTGATAGTTGTAGATGCGGTTTTTAGTATGGATGGAGATATTGCTCCTTTAGATAAGATTAGTATTTTGGCAAAAAAATACAATGCAATGACTATGATAGATGAAGCTCATTCTGTTGGTGTGCTTGGAAAAAATGGTGGTGGAGCTATGGAACATTTTAATCTTAAAACACCAGAAGATATAACTATTGTTATGGGTACTCTGAGTAAAGCTATTGGTTGTATGGGAGGATATGTTGTTGGTTCGAAAGAACTAGTAAAATATCTTAAAGTTGCTGGTAGATCGTACTTGTTTTCTACTGGAATTGCACCGGCGATTTCTTCCGCTGTAATTGCATCTTTAGAGGTTATTAAAAAAGACAATGAACGTAGAACTAGGCTCTGGAATAATATTAGTTATTTTAAGAGAGGATTTAATGATATGGGTCTTAAAATGCCAAACGGTGAGAGCGCCATAATTCCAGTATTAATTGGTGGTGATGAAATGGCCATAAAAATTTCACGAGAACTTTATAAACGAAATATATATGCGCCAAATGTTAGATGGCCAGTTGTACCCCGTGGTGAAAGTCGTATCCGATTTACTATTACATCCGAACATACAAAAGAACAAATTGATGTTCTCCATACGATTTTTAAAGATGTCGCGATTTTGTGTGGCTTGATAAAATAAGCTATTTATTACTTTTACACACATGCAACCATTTCCAATAATTTTATTATTAGCAGCCGTTGGTAATTTGGCTGTCGGAGGATTTGTTATAACTTCTGACCATCGTCAAAGGCTAAATCAGCTATTTTTTATTTTTAGTTTTCTGGTTGGAATATGGGTTTTGGTTAATTTTATGACAGGAATTAGCCACAATCTTTTTTGGATTGAAAGTGCTTATTCGTTAGGGTGTTTGTCCACCACATTTGCTTTATTGTGGTTTTTGAATCTGTGTGAAATTAAAGTCTCAAGTTTTTGGCGTTCCTTAATAATAATTTTTGGTGTATTTTTTTTCCTAATTCCATATTTTAGTGATTATATTGTTGCAAATGTTAAAGATGTATATCTTGGTGGATATGACGGAGGTACGGGTGGCGCTTTCCCTTATTTTGCTTCCTATGTTTTATTAATGTTAGGATCAATTTTTTATGTGGTGGTTAAAAGTTATATAAGAAGTACAGATGTTCGCAAAATGCAATTACGGTATATCATGATAGGGGCAATTATTTGGGTTACTATTATTGCTATAGTTAGCTTTTTCTTGCCATTTATTGGGTATTTACAACTTACAGCTTTAGACAGTCCTACTAGTCTCATATTTATTACGCTGACTGCCTTTGCTATTGTTAAGCATCATTTGTTCAACATAAAAGTCATTGTAACGGAATTGCTGGTTTTTTCTCTTTGGTTTTTCATACTATTCCGCACTTTGATTGCTGAGAATATTCAAGAAAGCTTTATTAATGGTGGTCTTTTAGTTTTGACTGTAATTATCGGCATCTTCCTCATCCGCTCTGTCATCAAAGAAGTCTCCCTACGCGAACACATCGAACTCCTCGCCACCGACCTGCAGAAAGCCAATGACCGCCTTACAGAGCTTGATCGTCAGAAGTCTGAATTCGTCTCATTTGCCACTCATCAACTACGTGCACCTCTGACTGCCATGAAGGGTTATGCTTCGCTCATATTGGAAGGGGACATGGGTGCTATTACAGCTGAGACGAAACAGGCTATCACCCGCATCTTTGATTCGACGAAGACTCTGGCTTCGATTGTGGATGATTATTTGAATATTACACGTATCGAACTTGGCTCTATGAAATATTCTTTTGATACTATTGATATGAAATCTATGGTGAGTGACGTGATCGGTGAATTGAAGCCGAATATTGACGCAAAGCCAGAGATCAAGTTTACTTTTGAAGCAGATAATGGCGTGACAGATTTCCAGACAACAGCTGATCGTGACAAGTTGAAACAAGTTATAGCGAACCTCATCGACAACTCGATCAAGTACACGCCAAAGGGTTGGGTGAAGGTGACACTCACTCGTGACGCAAGTAGTCCCATGATCGTCTTCAAAGTACAAGACAATGGTATCGGTATTGATCCAGAAGTCTTACCTCATCTATTCGCCAAATTTAGCCGAGCACCAGGTGCCAATAAGGTTAACATCAAGGGTACTGGACTCGGTTTATTTGTGGCAAAAGAAATCGTTAATGCTCACCACGGCAAGCTTTACGCGGAGTCTCTAGGTGAGGGTAAAGGTTCTACATTTGTCCTGGAGCTGGAACCATTTGCAAAGGCGTAGGTTAGATTTTCTCCATATCAAAAACTTTATATTCTCCAATTTTTGTTAAGAAATATCGATCATGTGTAACTATTATGCATGTACCTTTGTAGTTTCTAATTGCTTCTTCTAAGAAATCTAGCGCAAAAATATCTAGATGATTTGTTGGCTCATCTAATATAAGAAGATTTGGTTTTTGTGCAATTATTGAGGCAAGAACAAATCTAGATTTTTCACCAGGTGATAAAGACTTACCATTCTTTTTCATTTCTACTTTTGTAATTCCCAAATTATTTAATAGCTTTCGAAAATCTGTTTCATTTTCTGGTGTTAGTTCTTTGATTATATCAAGTACCTTATCATCTCTAATCTCGGATTCTTGTGGTAGATAACCGATTTTAATATTACTGCCATTCTTTATCATTCCATATTCTGGACTGATTTTACCAATAATCATTTTTAATAAGGTTGTCTTGCCGGTGCCATTATCACCTAAAATAACTAGTTTATCTCCGAATTGTATTTCTAATTCTATTGGCCCAATCTTCCTTGCACCCATTGTTTTGGTTACAGCCTTTAGGGAACAAACTATATCACCGCTTCTATGTTCAACCGGTATTGGATATGAAATTACAAGAGATTCTTTTGGTCTTTCTATAACCTCTAACTCCTCCAGTTTTTTCTGTGCAGTCTTAACAGTTTTTCCTAACACTTTACCTGACCAATCTTTTGCATTACCAGCACTCATTTTTTCATTGTCAGTCTTTTTGGGACCTTTTTCTCCTTCGGCTGACCATTGTTTTTTCTCTCGCAGGGCTACTCGCAACTGATCTTTTTTATCTAGGTAATCATTATAAATTTTCCACTCATTTTTTATTCTTTGTTTTCGTAATTCCATGTATTTTGAAAAAGGACCAGGATATGTGGAACTGACACGAGTATGCCAGTTAATCTCCACAATTTTATCAGCGAATTTCTCCATTAATTGTCTATCATGTGAGACGATAATAAAAGCAGCATTCTTGTTTTTGCTTATGAATGTTTCAAGGTAATCCAAAGCAATGGAGTCGAGATTATTCGTTGGTTCGTCTAATAAAAATAGGTCAGCACCAGTATTTTTTATTCGAAGTAAGTTAATTTTACTTTTTTCACCGCCACTTAATTGACTAATATTTTTACTCAGAATAGTTTTATCTAGGTCGAGTATTTCTAAATCTTTTTCCAAAACAGTATTTACGTATTCACTAACATTTTTTTTATAAATTTATCATGTATTTCTTGTGGAAAATATGCGATTTTTATTCCTGTTGTTATCTCAGTTTTTCCTTTTGGGGAACCAATGGCATCATCTTGTTCTTTTGCTATTAGTTTCAAAAGTGTCGATTTTCCGACTCCATTTGGACCAACCAAGGCTATTTTTTCACCTTTTTTGACAGAAAAAGATACGTCGTGAAGTATTTCGTTTTCACCTACGGAGAATGCGACATGGGAGCATGAAATTACCGGGTTTTGCATGGGTTGTGTAAAAAGATGTTACATTTATGATATCATAAAATATTGATACTATTAATTCTATATAATTTCTATGCAAACCGAAATAGAAGCAAAATTTCCTGATATAGATGCTGATGCTTTACGTATGACTCTGAAAAAGGTTGGTGCCACGCTGATTCATCCAGAAGTCCTGATGAAGCGCAAGACCTTTGATCGTCCCAACAAGGTTATCGATAAAATTTTTGATTGGGTGCGTGTACGTGATGAAGGTGACAAGATAACCTTGAGTTATAAGAGACTCGATGATAGGACTCTTCATGGGACAAAAGAGATTTCAGTAATTGTTGATGATTTTGATAAAAGTTGTGAGCTCATTACCAGCATAGGTTTGATCATGAAATCGTATCAAGAAACTAAAAGAGAAAAGTGGATTTACCAAGATGTTGAAATAACCATAGACACATGGCCATGGGTGCCAACTTTTGTTGAATTGGAAGGCGCTTCGGAAGAAGCTGTTAGGAATGTTGCGAGCGGCTTAAATATGGATTGGAACCAGGTTTTACATGGAAGTGTGGAACCTGTTTACCAAATGCACTATGATTTTACCGATGAGGAGATTGATAGTTGGAAATCTATCACTTTTGTTCCACCTCCAGCTTGGCTTTTGGCTAAGAAGAAAAAACATTGAAAATTAGCCAAAAAACTATATAATGTGCCCTATGCACGATAAGTTCAATAAGCCATACGACCCGCACTCTGTCGAGGCTCTAATATATGAAAAGTGGGAAAAATCAGGCTTTTTTAATCCAGATAACTTACCAGAGAGACACGTCAAACCTTTCACTATAGTAATGCCTCCACCCAACGCCAATGGTGACCTTCATGTAGGTCACTCACTCTTTATCACACTTGAAGACATAATGACTAGGTACAAGCGTATGCAGGGCTACAAAGCGCTCTGGATTCCTGGAGCCGATCATGCTGGATTTGAGACGCAGATCGTATATGAGAAAAAACTAGAAAAAGAAGGTAGATCAAGGTTTGGTATGGATCCAAAAGAGCTTTACCGAGAAATTTATGATTTTACAATTGAAAATAAATCCAAAATGGAAGGGCAAGTCCGTAAGATGGGTGCATCATGTGATTGGTCACGTGAGAGATTTACTCTAGATCCAGATGTTGTAAAAACTGTCCAGCAGACTTTCAAAAAAATGTGTGATGATGGACTCGTTTATCGTGGCAATCGTATGGTCAATTGGTGTACAAAACATCAGACATCTCTTTCGGATGTTGAGACAGATACAAAAGAGATGGATGACAAACTTTATTATATGGAATATGGTCCTCTCACTGTTGCTACGGTGCGACCAGAAACAATGTTCGGTGACGTAGCTGTAGCAGTGAATCCACAAGATGCTCGTTATAAGCACTTGATAAACACCAACATAGTTGTTAAAACCCCAATAGGAGAAATGACTCTCAAGGTTGTTGGTGATGATATGGTAGAAAAAGATTTTGGAACGGGTGCTCTCAAAATTACCCCTTCTCATGACAAAAATGACTTCGAACTTGCCCAAAGACATGGTTTGCAATCTATAGAAATTATCGACCAATACGGCAAGCTCAACGAAAAAACAGGGAAGTACAAAGGTTTGAAGATCCTTCCAGCTCGTAAGCAAGTTGTGGCGGATCTAGAAGCTCTGGGTCTTATAAAAAAAACAGAAGATTATACTCACCCAGTTCCGACTTGTTATAAATGTAATACTATAATCGAGCCTCGCCAAATGCCACAATGGTATGTGAAAATGAAACCTTTGGCGGAGTTAGCCCTTGGTGCAGTCGAGCGTGATGAGCTTACATTCTATCCTGATAATTATCGCAAAATTTTTAATTACTGGATGTCTAATTCTACCGACTGGAATATTTCTCGTCAAATTGTTTGGGGTATACCTATACCAGCCAAGATTTGTACCAAATGTAGTAATGGCTTTCCTGATCTAGAAAATAAGATAGAGAAATGTCCCAAGTGTGGCGGTGTCGTCATCAAAGACACAGATACTTTTGATACGTGGTTTTCTTCTGGTCAATGGCCACTTATTGTCACTGGATATCCAAAAGGAAAAGATTTCGGCACTTATTATCCAACAGATGTTATGGAAACAGGTTATGACCTTATATTCAAATGGGTGCCTCGTATGGTTATTTTTGGATTATATTTAAATAAACACGTGCCATTCAAAGATGTTTATTTGCATGGGCTTGTCAACGATCCGCAAGGCAAGAAGATGAGTAAGAGCAAAGGTAATGTTATGAATCCACTTAGTCTTACGGATAAATATGGTACTGACGCTTTACGTATGGCTCTCATTGTTGGTAATCCACCTGGTAGCGATACTTCATTGTCAGAAAATAAGATCAAAGGTTATAAGAATTTTGCAAATAAACTTTGGAATGTCACAAGGTTTGTTTTGACGAATACAGATGGTTTTGTGTCAGATACGGCTCAAATAACTTCGATTGGTGATAAAAAAATTATTGATGAGTTTAATGTTATAGCCAAAGATATTACATCTGACTTTGAAGAATATAGATTTCATTTGGCTGCAGAAAAACTTTATCATTATGTCTGGCATCGTTTTGCAGACGAAATAATAGAAGAAAGTAAATCATTAGTTGGAGGATCTGATGAGGCTGTAAAGGCTTCTCGTCAACAAACACTTGTCACTATATTGCGAGATGTCGTCACTATGCTTCATCCATTTATGCCGTTTGTGACGGAAGAAATATGGCCGCATCTTCCTAGTAAAATTTCAAGCAAAAACGAAAAAGAGTCGCTTTTGATGATAGCGAAGTGGCCGATATAAATTCTTTGATACGCACCATTGATTCTATGTGCTCGTAATTTGTGCGCGATACAGGATTCGAACCTGTGACCCTCCCCACGTCAAGGGGATGCTCTACCAACTGAGCTAACCGCGCATATTGCTGATGTATCGCTACCAAAACAGCTAACCGCGCATCTTTCTCTTATACAAAGAACTTAGGCTAATATAGCAGTTTAAGAAGTTTTTTTCAATTTTTTCTCATCATCACATTCGCTCGACGCCACACATCGAACTGCATTCGGCAATCCTTGTGTGTCGTTGCGGAGAGGGGGAGATTCGGTCACGAGTCGTCTCGCTGCAGCTCGACGCTTGCGACCCCGACTCGCGACTCGCACTGCTGTGCTCGTACACTCCGTCTTTCTCATCCCCTCCTCACCTAAACATACGCTTTGTTCAGAAGCCATTTAGGCTTCTTCACAAATCGTTGCGGAGAGGGGGAGATTCGAACTCCCGAAGAGCTTTCGCCCTTGCCACTTTTCGAAAGTGGTGCATTCGACCACTCTGCCACCTCTCCAGTTTGTTTTTGACATGCAGAGTTATTTTACTATCCAATTTCAATAACTCGCCTCGCAACGATAGCACCTTTTTGCCAAATTCTCAAAAAATGGTATGCTGTTTTTGCGCTACCGTGATACTGCTGTATTATTGGTAGTGTAATGGCCCTATCGTCTAATGGTTAGGACAACGGGTTTTCAATCCGTTAACCGGGGTTCGACTCCCCGTAGGGCTACTAGAACTTGCCGCTTCCGGCAAATAATCACCCCATAGAAAAACCGCTCAACTGAGCGGTTTTTCTTTTGTTCATGATTTCATCACACCGTGTCAAGACGTCAAACCCTTGAGGGGAGTCGAACTTTCAAAATCTGCCCCCTTGCTTTTTTCAAGTTCTCGTCGCTCATAGATACGAAGTACGAGCACGAGATAACACTCAAGGTTGCCTTCGGCTTGAGCGAGCTCTTGTTCGGTGTAGTCTGGATACAGGTCTCGAATCGTTGGTGGTTCATCCATTAGGATATCGTGTTAACTAATAATATCGACCAACCAAAATAATACTTATAAAGCCGGTAGATTTTTGCCATTCCTGAATCTTTGATATAATCGACGGCAATGGATATTCAAGATTTCAAGAAAGAATATATTGTCGGCACCGAACTTGGAATCGATGCAACTTTTGGTAAGATCTTGACGGTCATCGACTTTGGTAATGTGAACTACTGGTTTGATGAGGATCGGCAGGATGCTGATAATAAAGCCTTACAAGAAGACGAGAAGTTTCGCATAAACCTGGAAGGTCTATACGATTTTGTATCGCTTTTCTCAGATCATATCCGTTTTTATTACGGGCATGATTCGCAAAAGAAGGAGTCGCTGGCCTTCATTTCTGCGGCGAGGCACATCTTTGGTAAGAGAGTCTATACCAAGCCGATGCAAAAGGTGCGTCACCATCTTTCTGCTGATGAAATAGAATCGAACAAACGTGCCACATTTACTGATAACGAGGGTGTATATATTCATCTCCCAAAATGTAATTTCGATGTCGAGATAAGCGTTGATTTGATCCGTCTCATGGATCGTTATGACACAGTGGCTTTGTTTTCCGGAGATGCAGACTTTGTCAGCCTCATTCGTTACCTCAAGAAGAATGGTAAAAAGGTTATTTTGTTCAAGGCCGGCTTCATTACAACCGACTTGAAAGAAGTATCAGATAAGATTATCAATGCTCAAAACATCAAGAAGCATATCGCTCAAGTGGTAAAGCAAAAACCTGGCGTTAAGCCAGGTCTTGCGAATCGATAACCCGTATCCACGGGCAGGTAATGACACTCTAGCAGATTGTGGATTGGTAGGCAATACCCCGTTCTAGCTCATTAAAACTGTTACCAAGAACATACTGGATATCTCATAAATGGGTTACCGTGGTTGCATATGACCATGAAGACAAAAAACGACATATTTAATGAGTTTCAGGCTCGTTACTGGAGAGCGGACAAAGATGAGAAGGGTGAGATTCTCACTCACGTCTGTGCTGTAACAAAAATGCACAGAAAAGCAGCTGTAAGGAAGTTTCGTCGTATTCAAACCAAAGATC